>Ga0209125_1000880_pt1 | contig 33417 bp, 24 predicted proteins | sample BarGraIncub1131A_FD_184503 | JGI IMG/M metagenome (GOLD analysis project Ga0209125, IMG submission 184503) | Arctic peat soil microbial communities from Barrow, Alaska - Barrow Graham LP Incubations 11-31A (SPAdes) (version 2) | ecosystem: Environmental > Terrestrial > Soil > Wetlands > Peat... | reverse complement strand
CGAATACATCAGGCTTTAAGCATAGGGATTTAATAAAATACACAAAGAAAAATGGTGAAAGTTATACTGGGTATATTACAGCAATGTATCCAGAGAAGAAACAGTGTAATATAACCACAACTGAAGGGAAAATATTAAAAAGATATGGATTTAAATCTTTAGAATTAATTTGGAGATTTAATAAAATATATTGCTTTTAAAATCGTATAAATACGAATATAAAAAACATAGAAAGGAGTATGGTTATATTTTGTTACGATTTTTATAACCAGGGATAGTAATGGATGAGAACAAAATATTTGATATGTTAGAAAAAATCTATGGTGAGGTAAAAAATAATACTGATAGATTTGATAATGTTGAAACTGAGCTTAAAAACAATACTAATCGATTGGATAATGTTGAGAATATAGTTAAAAAAATAGGGATAAAGATAGATGGAGAACTAATTCCAGCTGATAAAGCCATATTAGATGGGTACAAAAATAATGCTGAGAATATAACAATCATTGATGATAAAATTGATAGACTTCAAATAGACGTTAATAGTATATCCATGAAAGTTTGTTATAATGATAGTAGAATTATTGAAATATCTAAGGACTTAAAAAAAGCAAAGTAAATATTACAAAAGGGGAATGATTTCTAATTATTCCCCTTTATGCACTAAGTGATTTCAAGAACTATATATCCAATTATAAACCCCTTCTAGGGATCTTAAATTTTATAGCTTTTTCTATTTCTTCTAAACCTCTTCTATCTTTTGGATCAACGAATAGACAAGTGTAACCTTCGTCTCCAGCCCGTCCGGTTCTGCCAATTCGATGAATATAGGCTTCAGTATTTTCTGGTATATCATAATTATAGATATGACTTACACCACTTATATCCAAGCCACGAGCTGCAACGTCTGTAGCTATTAAATACTGAAAATCAGCTTTTCTAAAGGCTTTCATAACATTTTCACGCTTCGACTGAACCATATCCCCATGCAACTTTCTACAATCATATCCCCGTTTGTATAGTACAATTTCCAGCTCATCCGCTCTCCTTTTGGTTCTACAAAAGATGATAGCCATGAAAGCATTATCTTGGTCTAAAACTGCACATAAAGCATCTTGTTTTCCTCTATCTGTAGTTTCTACTACCAATTGCTTAATATTACTAAGGGTAACTTCTTCTTTCCCAATAGATATCTCTACAGGATCCTTCATATATCTATAAGCCAGCTTTTTTACATTAGAATCAATGGTAGCAGAAAAGCAAAGAGTTTGATGCTCTTTGGAGGTTTGTTTTATAATGTTTTCAACATCATTTTTAAAACCCATGAACAGCATTTGATCTGCTTCATCGAGTACTAAGGTTTTTAGTTTACTAAGATCTACTGTTTTACGTTCAAGATGATCTAAAAGCCTACCAGGGGTTGCAATGATTAAGTGAAGGTTTCCTTTTAATTTTTTTAGTTGTGAGCCAATATCTTTACCACCATAGGCGGCTAAAATGTTTATATCTTTACCTTTCTTTAGCTTCATAGCTTCCTCAGTTATTTGAATAGCAAGTTCTCTAGTGGGAGTCACAATTAATGCTTGAACTGCATTTATGTCTTTTGATATATTTTCAAATATAGGAAGCAGAAATGCCAAAGTTTTGCCAGTACCAGTTTGTGCTTGGGCTATAACATCTTTTCCTTCCTTAATTAAGATAATACTATCCTCTTGAATTGGAGTTGGAGTTGTAATACCTGAGTTATTTAATACCTTTACCAAATCTTCATTAATACCTAATTCTATAAAATTCATTATTTCCTACCTTTCATAACTAACCTAGTGATAATAATACCACAAACAAGTTAAAGGAGTACTACAATTTATATTAATTAGTGGGTATTAAAGGATAATTACAAGTAAATATTGAATAAGAGAAAAGTGAAGGACATAAATACTATCGAAAATGATTGGAGAACTTAAAATGAATAACTCAAAAACTATATTTGGACATTTGTCTGCCTTTATCACCGTGCTGATATGGGGGACAACCTTTGTATCAACAAAAGTTTTATTAAGAGATTTCTTGCCAATCGAAATTCTGTTTTTTCGATTTGTAATTGGCTATATCACTTTACTTCTAGTTTATCCAAAGAGAATCAAAATGGTAAACCTGAAACAAGAATTATATTTCGTAGTGGCCGGATTATTCGGGGTAACGCTGTATTTCTTACTAGAAAATATTGCTTTAACTTACACCTTCGCGTCTAATGTTGGTGTCATTCTTTCAATAGTACCATTTTTTACTGCTATTTTAGCCCATGTATTTTTAGACTCAGAAAAGCTAAAGTTACGCTTTCTTATTGGGTTTATAGTGTCAATAATAGGCATTATCTTAATTGGATTTAATGGGAAGGTTGTTTTAAAATTAAATCCTTTAGGGGATATACTCGCCATGCTTGCTGCAATTGTTTGGGCTGTTTATTGTATTATAATGAGAAAAATCAGCGAATTTCAGTATAATACTATAGGTAGTACCAGAAAAGTGTTCTTTTATGGATTGCTTTTTATGATACCAGCTTTATTTATATTTAAATTCAAGCTTAGTTTAGAAAGGTTTACTAGCCTTCCAAGTCTTTTAAATATTTTGTATTTAGGGTTTGGAGCTTCTGCACTATGCTTTGTTACTTGGAATTTTTCAGTTAAGATTTTAGGAGCGGTTAAGACTAGTGTATATATTTACATAGTGCCGGTGATTACTGTAATTGCCTCTGCTATTCTGCTTCACGAAAATATAACTGCACTTGCAGTGGTGGGAACAGTATTTACCCTAGCAGGACTCTTTATTTCAGAAGGAAACCTAATTTCAAAGTTAAGAAGGAGATATGTTATAAGAGAAAAAGATGAAAATATTGGAGGCTTATGAGCATAAATTATATAGCTTTAACTTAACAAAAAAGTATAGCGTTCTCAAATAGAGAGAGCTATACTTTTTTATATTAGTTAATTATTAATGCAAACAAGTTCAATATAAATGGATACCATTCCTTCTAGCCTTACAAAGTTCGAAATAGAATGTAAGTTTGCATAATTTTAATGAGTTAGCAAATACTATTTCTGTAGGAATTTATGTTATAATAAAAGGAGAAATAGGTATGACAGGAATTGATCCTAAGGTGGATTTTATTTTCAAAATAATTTTTGGAAATGAGGATAATACAGATATTTTATTAAGCTTTCTTAATTCAATTTTAAAGCTAGAAAAGCAGAATAGGCTTGATAAAATCGAGGTTTTGAATCCATTTATAAAACGGGAATTATTAGAAGATAAAACTTCAATCCTTGATATAAAAGCAAAGACTATAATAGGTGAACTAATAAACATCGAAATCCAATTATCGAATAAATATAATATGGATAAAAGAAGTCTATATTATTGGAGTAAGCTCTATAGTGGACAGTTATCTGTTGGAGAGGACTATAAGCAATTAAAGAAAACTATAACTATTAATATAATAAATTTCAACTATCTTGACGGTAAAGATTTTCATAAGGTATTTCATTTAAAGGAAGAAAGCACAGGAAAAATACTAAATGATCAACTTGAGATACATTTTGTTGAGTTACTAAAGGTTCCTGAAGCTACAAAGGAAGAAAGAGACCCCTTACAAATGTGGTTACAATTTTTAAAGTATGAAAATAAGGAAGTACTGGAGGAATACGCCATGGCAGACCCTGCTATAAAAAAAGCTATTAATGTTTTAGATCTATTGAACAGAGATGTTGATACTAAGGAATTATATGAGATTAGAGAAAAGGCTTTAAAGGATGAGACTTCAATGATCAATGGAGCTAAATTAGAAGGAAAAATAGAAGGAAAATTAGAAGACGCTGCAAAGATGCTTGAAAAAGGATTAAGTGTAGAGGACATAATGGAAATTACGGGTTTAAAAATCGAAGAAATTAAAAAAGTAATGTAAATCTAATAAGCAATAAGTATATTAAATTAGCATTTAGAAATATAGCTTTAACTTAACAAAAAAAGTATAGTGCTCTCAAATAGAGAAGGCTATACTTTTTTATATTATTCAATTATTAATACAATTAACTAGCCCTGTTTTTATGACTCTTTTATTAACCTATATTTAACATAATGTATGTTGTTCAAGATTGCCTATAGCAATATTATAGGAGTATAGACCAATATATTTAAATTATTTTATTTAGCAAAGGGGTTGCTAATTATGTTAAATACTAAATACATAAGCTCAAAAATATTGGGTGGTGGCAAAGCATTTATTAAAGATACTAAAATCGGAGAGAAGTTCACAATCAGTGAAATGTCCGCTGAAGAAATACAAATAGAAACCTCCCTCCAATTAGATATAGATACAATAGTCAAATTAAAAATAAGGCTTGATTCAATTCTATTTGAGATAAACATAAATGCTTTGGGGAAGGTAGTAGAAAAACAAGAAGAAGCCCAGATTTATAAAATAGAATTTATAGATATGAAAGATAATGTTAAAGAAGAAATTGATGATATTATTAGGCGCAGTTGCAATTAAGATTAGTAGTAAGGTTAATTAAGAAATTCAACAACGCCAAGGGTTATAAGCAATATACCCGAGATTAAAGGGGCATATTTACCCAAAAGTTTACCTAATACATGATTACCTATAGCTTCACCAAATATAATGGTAAGAATACTTAATATAAAGGTAGCTATTACTGTAAGGTTAAGGTTAACTCCTGATATACTGGCAGCCACTCCTGTGCCTAGATTGTTAAATGTTAATCCCAATGCTACAAGTAAAGCTTCCTTGAAATTTATATCATGAGAGTTATCTAAATCTGATTTTTCAGCATATTCCAGCATATCAGATATGTTTTTCAACGCAAGCTCTTTTGATTTGGTATTAGTTATAAGTTTTATTATACTTTGGGTTACAAAATATATTCCTAAAACAATAATTATTCCAGCACCTAAACCATTAGCTATAGAGCGAGATAAGTACATTGATATATACACTCCGATTGACATAGACAGAAATGTTCCTATAGATGTAATAACAGCTATTATAAGATTTGAAATTATTCCTATTTTTATTTTCTTTATTCCGTAAGCAGTCCCTATAACTAGATTATCTAAGTTAGAGGATAAGCTAAATAGCAATGCAGATAAAATCAATGACATAAATGACCTCTTTTTTATGACTTACATTATAATGTATGAATTAAACCTTTTATGGTGATTAGTAATTAGCACAACTAATAGCATATATTTTAACTCCAAAATAGGCAGAGGGCTTGATGCAACCTTCTGCCTATTCTTATCATATAATATTTAGTGAAACTTAAATTTTTCAACTTCACTTAAATCACTTTTTAGGAATATTACATAACTAAGTTTATTTTAAAGTGTCTTTTAGATAGTAGATGTTATTTCTATTACCATTCCAAAGATCTCTCCAAGGAACTTCGATTTTATAATCTTTAAAAATATCCTTCAACTTTTTGTCTGAAATTCCATCAGAATAAACATCAATTCCATCAGAATATCCCTTTTTACCATCGGAGTAATATCTTCCTAAAAACTGTACATCACTATTTGATTTATATAAATATTCTTGAAGAGTATCCCTTTCAATTTGAACATTTCTTATTACTAATAAAGGGGTAACAACCTTAACTTGTACATATATATACCTACAATTAGAACGAGTTTTCTTTTCTAAAGGAACAGTGCTATACTTAATAAATAGTTCATAATCTTTATCAGTTACAGGTCTAATTCCCGTTGTTATATATACCTTTGGTGTGATAAAAGTGACCATATTTATTATAAATAGTAAAAATAGTAAAAGTAATAAAATTCCAATAACACAATTTTTATTTTTCATAGAAACACCTCATTATTCTAAAAGATATTAATGCAGTTTAGCATAACATTCTACTATGTCGTATGATTGTGTTTTAAGAATATACATAACACTGTATAAAATTATAACATGTCTTCTATATTCTTGAAATGACATAGAAAGAGTTATTTAATAATAAATATAAAATTATCACTATTGTTAGCATACCAAATAGTATGTAAGAAATATGCTTCCATAATCTTATGGAAGTAAAAATTTCAATGATAATTAAATGTTAATAAGTATGCTGGTTTGATAAATAACCATGATAAATACAGCATTACCAATAAAAAATAACCTGCTAATTAACATTATAATTGGCAGGTTATTTTTTATCAAATACACCTCGAAAACCACCCCGTTGATTACTCAAGACATGCCTTTTTTCACAACAATGTGAAGTTATTCTTTATCTACAAATGTATGCTTTTGAATTTGTTCAATAATTAATTTTATCTCAGCCATTTCATCGCTGTGATTATTTCTTTGCTCTTTTGCAAAATCTTGTTCTTCTCTAATCATACTAATTTCATTCATCACAGTATCATGAGTTTCTTGTAATAGTTTGGATTGCTTTGCACCTTGCTTATTAGTTGTATAGCCAAGAAGTGGTAATGCACAAGCTTGCAATACTGCAGTACTCATGTATTGAATCCAACCAATTAGTGTGTTTGGTCTCTCAACTATTAATGGTAATAAAACTAAAAAAGTAATAAAATAGAACAATACCATGGAGGATAACCCATTAGATAAATTATCTCCTAACCAATCATTAAATTTTTTCATAATACATCTCCTATCTAACTCTTAATACAAACACACTAGGGGTAAGACCTCCACTTTCAAACTTTATCTCATCAATAAGCTTAAGTTGTTTATTATCTATTAAACAATCTTTAAGGAGATTCTTTTCTACAGTATAAAGAAATACCATTCCTCCTGGCCTTACAAATCTAGGAATTCCATTTATAAAGCCACTATATAAGTCCTTGTTAAGGTTATTAGCTCCCCCTCTGCTTTCAAAGGGCATATTTGTAATCATCTCATCAAATAGGCTTAAAGGAGAGAATTCTAATATATCTTTAGCAAGCAATGCTATATTCAAATTAGCTAGGGTAGAATTGATTGTAGCAGCTTCTATAGCTGCTTTATATATATCAACTCCTGTTAAGGATAAGAAATCCTTTGCTTTAGCTCTTTCAACAAGCATTGTCCCAGTTCCACAAAAGGGGTCTATAACCTTAGCTGTAGGTTTTAGCCATTTCTCTATAGCTTTAATTACAATTGCTGCTGTTATAGGATTTATAGATGCAGCTAAGACCTTTTCTCTATAGTCAAATCTTTTATCTCTAAAGGAATATAGCTTCATAAACACGCTACACAATTTCTTTTTCTCGATTATTCTAATCTCCACTTCATAGGAGGAGGGACTATTTTTTAGGCTACCGCTTGAAAGTTCATCTAGTTCTCTAGCTAAACTTTTTACAAACTCAGATCTTTCACTATTATCTTCCATAGTGTTAAGTTCCACTCTATAGCAAAAAGGATCCCCATTAACTATTTCATGACTTTCCTTCAGTAAATCCACAACCTTGGATTTTATGATTGCATTAGTAATAACTTTGTAATCGAATTGTAAATTTTTGCAGTCAGTCAAAGGATAAAGCAGTTCATAAAAAGTCCTACAAGAGTAAACTTTATCTAAATCCATCTCACGTATAAGTATGCCATCATTTACAAGACTACCCTTAATGGATTTTTGATAAAGATCCTTTAAAGTAGTCAAAAATTGATCATCCATAGCGGTGAGCACCATTGGTACTGGAGTTTTAAACCCCAAAAATGTATGGGGCGGGGTAGGAGCTAATTTAGTGATTACTTTGGTAAGTGAAAGTTTTTCCTCAATAATATGCTTTTCATTCTTAACTAATGAAAGGGTGTCCTCAGAAGCTTTTTCCTTGATTAGAAGAGCCTCAAGTATATCCTGTAACCTAGCTGCATCAGATGTGTCACCACAATTTCCTATGGCAAGTACATAGGAGGATCTTACAAATAGTTGGGTTTCAGAGTCATAAGCTGTATATAAAGCCTCTAAATAGTCAGCATCAGCCATTTCACCAATAATGCCACAGGCATTTTTCCTTACCTTTGGATCGGAATCCTGAAGAAAAGCGCTAAGTTTCCCCTTAGAATTGCCCATAACTCTTTTAAATATACCTCTTGGTTTTTCTTTCTTTAAAATATCCCTTAGAACAGAAAGTATTGCTCTTGGATTATCTCCGTTTACTGCTTTTGACCATAATTGGGGAAGGTTATTATTATAATCTTCGCTTAGTTTATTTATAATTTCAGCTCTCTTTTTATCATCCGCAGTTTTTAGATTTTCTAGAAGAGCTGGAATATCGTAATTCATTTCTTTCATTAATTCACCTCTTACGCTTGAATATATATCTATTATTATAACATATAGTAACGTATTCTATTTTATCTATAATGAGAAAAGAAATATAGTGAATTTAAGGGTGTATTATTACTACTAGAGGGGAAAGATAAGATGAATTATTGATACCAAAAATATAATAATAATATATTAATGTGATAAAATGTAATAGATGGAGTTCTCTGTGTGTTGTTTAATGCTCTAGTTAAGTTTATAATGTTGGCAAGTTATGTTATCAAGTTAGGATGGCTATATAATAAATCTGATTTGCATAACAAAGGCTAAAGGGAGTCAACAGGTTCTCTTTTCAACTAACTAAAAGCAATCGTATAAGATAAATTTGAAAGGAGATTTTTATATGGGATTTTTTGGAATGCCAAAAGAAATAGGTATAGATTTAGGAACAGCAAATACTTTAATATTTGTAAAAGGAAAGGGAATTGTATTAAGAGAACCAACTGTTGTGGCAATAGATACAGTAAGCAAAAAGGTTTTAGCCGTAGGACTTGAGGCTAAAAATATGATAGGTAGAACACCGGGAAATATTACAACTTTTAGACCGTTAAAAGATGGGGTAATTGCGGATTTTGATATGACACAGCAACTGCTTAAAAGCTTTATTGGAAGGGTTACAGATAAAAATTCTTTCTCAAGATCTAAGATTGTAATTTGCTATCCTTTAGGAGTTACTGCGGTGGAAAAGAGAGCAATTAATGAAGCAACAAATTTAGCAGGAGCACGTAAAGTTATGCTTCTTGAGGAGCCTATGGCTGCTGCAATTGGAGCAGGTTTACCGGTAAACGAACCTATTGGTAGTATGATTGTTGATATTGGTGGAGGTACGACTGAGGTGGCGGTTATTTCTCTTGGGGGAATTGTAGTAAGCAATTCTATAAGAGTGGCCGGAGATGAATTGAATGAGGCTATTATTAGTTATATTAAAAAAGAATTTAATCTACTAGTAGGGGAAAGAACAGCTGAAAATATTAAAATTGAGTTGGGCTGTGTTTATAAGGATGAAAAGAAAGATAAAACTATGGAAGTGGTAGGAAGAGATTTATTAACTGGTCTTCCAAAAGTTATTCTTGTTACAGAGAGTCAAGTAAAAGAAGCTTTAAAAGATCCTGTAGCTTTGATAATTGAGATAATTAAAACTACATTAGAGCAAATCCCTCCAGAGCTTTCTGGAGATATAATGGATAGTGGAATAATGCTTTCAGGAGGTGGAGCACTTTTAAAAGGTTTAGATAAACTTATATTTAATGTTACCCACATACCTACAAACATTGCAGAATTTCCTCTTGATTGTGTTGCAATTGGAGCAGGACAGTGTTTAGAGATGTTAGATAAGGTTGAGGAAAGATAAGTTTCAACATATAAAGGATTCACATACTTCTCTATATTATGTCACATACTTAAAAGCTTGTGGCATTTTTTATTTTCTTTGATAAAGTGAATGTTATTACAAATTTAAATAATAATTTCATAAATTACATAAAGTGCTATTTATATATGGTACTATTGAAAGTAGATGTAACTTTTATATAGATAGAAGGGGGGGAAGGTAATTGGGGAATTATACAAAATACAACAAACAGATTCCACATATTGTAGAAAATAAGGGCATAATAATTGAAGCAAATAAAGAATTTTTTGATTTCACAGGTTTTAACAAGAAAGATATTTTTCATAAGTCCTTAACGAGTGTATGGATTGAGCTGCTCCGTGTTACAGTAGAGCCATACCATATGGAAGATAGAGAAGCCTTCCTATTCACAAAAGCCGGTGATGCAAAGTTAGTAGAGATAAAAAATAAAAAGAATATTAATAATAATTGTATTACTTACACTTTTAATCCTACATACTGCAATATTTTAGATGAAAATTTCCCTTTTTTAATTGAACACAATGAAGGGACAGATCACTGCATTGCCTTACTCAATGTCCCCAATTTCCTAATTCTTAAGGCAAACAATCAATATTTTGATTTAATCAAAAAAGAAAAAATTGATGCTGTAGGCATAGATTTAAAAAAAATAGTAAAGGGTTTTGAAAATAGTCCTGGGCATAATGTATTCAAGAAAGTATGTGAGAGTGGAGAACGTTATTATAATAAGGAGTTTAAGCTATTAAATCCAACTATGGATAACGGTATATATTGGAGCTTTTTAGTTAGTCCAATTTTTATAAAAGCAAAACTAAAGTATTTGATTGTAATTTTAAGAAATCTTACAGAGGATTTAGAAAATAGAGATTCTCTTATAACTAGACATTCCGAAAACGAAATGAAAATAAAACAACAAAAAGAACAACTAGAGGCTGTTATTGAGAACATAGCTGATGCCCTCGTAATTTATGATAAGATGGGTAATTTTACTCATTTCAATGCTGAGGCTCGTAAACTATATGCTGAAATTAATTATCAAAATACAAGAGACAATGTACATAATGGATTTGATTATTTTGATTTAGAAGATAATATCATACCTAAAGAAAATCTCCCCTCTGTAAGAGCTTTTAAAGGTGAAACCATAAGGAATGAAAGAATAGTTATTAAACGACCTAATAGGAATCAAGTAACTGAAATTAATGCTACCCCTATATATGATGATAAGAATAACTTGGCTTCTGTAGTAATATCTCATAGAGATATTTCTGAGGATATAAACAATCAAGCACATATTAAGAACCAACAGGAGCAATTATTAATCGCAGAGAAGGAGAAAATTGAAGCCCTTAAAGAAGCATATAGGGTTAAAGATGAGTTTTTTTATCTAATTACTCACGAATTGAAAACTCCCTTAGCAATCATAAATATGGCATTGCAAGCAATTGAACTTTTATGTAAGGGCGAAGTTTCAGAAAGAGTAAATAAGTATTTAAAGACAATTAATCAGAATACAAATAGGCAGCTTCGTTTAGTTAATAATTTACTTGATATAACTCGTATAAATTCAAGTCAAATGAAAATAAATAGAACAAACTTTAATATTGTGTATGTTATTAAAGCAATTGTGAACTCAGTACAATTATATGCAGAACGCAAAAATGTGAAACTAAAATTTACATCCGGATTATCAGTAAAGGATATTTACTTTGATGAGGAGAAGCTAGAGCGTATTCTACTGAACCTTTTATCTAATGCTTTAAAGTTCACCCCTAGTGGAAAATCAATCACTGTCACTTTATCCATGAAAAAAAATAAAGATGCAAGTATGATGTGTATAAGTGTGGAGGATGAGGGAACTGGTATCCCTATTGAAAAACAGAAGATTATTTTCGAACGATTTGGACAAGCAGACACAACTTTGTCTCGTCAATCTGAAGGTACTGGACTTGGACTTTATCTAGTTAAACTTCTTGTAAATGTTCTGGGTGGAGAGATATCTTTGATAAGCAAAGTAGGCAAAGGCAGCACCTTTACGGTACTGCTTCCAGCAACTAAAGCGTTAGATATTGATGAAATAGCGGCAGGTAAGGAAGCTAATATGAATTTGACAAATGGTAACAAAAATATTATTCAAACTGCTATGATTGAGTTTTCAGATATATATTTTTAGAATATACATAAATAAGAAATAATGGCTTAGGAGAGGATATTATGAGAAAGTTAATAGTTATTTTTATAATCCTAACAGTTATGCTTACCTCAGCCACTGGGTGTATTACTGGTAAACAAGCCTCCTATGCGGATGTTTTTACACTGGAGGATATAATGTATTGTGCCACCTCTGAAGAGGTAATAACGGATGACAAAATAATAGAAAGCCAAGTGGGAACAATAAAATTTACTTTAAGTGAAAGCAATAAAAGTCCTACCGCGAATTTAAAGAATGGTGAGGCTGCTTACTTAAAGGTTGGTACAAAAATATATTCCCTGAAGGATCTTGATCAGAAGATAGCTGTAGCTGCCCAAAATCAAGGAAAATGGATACTTTATAAGGCAGTGTCAGAAAATAACAGTGACGCAAAGTCAACTGGAAATGGTATTACTGAGGACACTTTTAAAGCTACTGCCTTGATAGTTGGAAAACAAGGCACTGCAGAATTAATAAAGATAGAAGATAAAGAAAAGATTAAGAAAGTTATAGACAGTATAAAGCTTGGAGAGGCAACTACGGAAAGCCTAAATTATCCAGAAGGAAACATGTATACTTTTTATTTTGAAGTTCCAGATACGAAGGGCATAGGCCAAATAGCCTACAAATATTATTTGAATTTCCAGGATGTTAATCTGGAGGGCTATGTGAGAAGATTTGATAGCACTTATAAGGTGGATAGCAGTGTAAATAAGATAATCACTGAGCCCTTTGGGAATCCAGAAACTATTTATGATAGTAAACTTGGTGGAAAGCAGCAGATTTATGATATCCTTGGGGACGGTAAACTAATATTGAGGAAAGTAGTAAAAGAGACTCCTTCGGAAAAGTTCACGGTTAAGGTACTTGAACAAGGAGAAGAAATATGGCAAAATGGAAGTAAACTTAAGGATACTCTTCCGGGTAAGTATAAGGTCGAAATATTCATGAAGGATACAAAGCTTCAAGAGAAGATACTTAATGTATTAGCTAAAAATCAATTAAAGCTGCAGGGAGTATCCTCAGTTAGTTCATCTACAGCAGATGGAGGGGAGTCATATGTGCTATACTTGAGTTATGATAAAAAGCCGGAGCTCGGCTTGATGGAAAGTGCAGATAGCTTTGTGTTAGTTGCTACAAATTAGAGTAGAGAAAGCCTTTCAACGACAAGAAAAGAGGTTACATATGAGAAAATATCTATTTCAATTAGATAAAAAATTATTAGATTTTAATGCTATGCAGATGGACAAAACATTACAGCACTTGTTTAGTTATGAATTAGATAGCAGTAAAGAAGTGTTAATAAGCAATGAAAAGAAATTATCTAGGAGTTTTAAAATTAATAGAGAAGAAAAGCTTTTAGAAGGAAGAGGAATAAAGGGTTTCTTTAAAGATTATGACTCTGAATTTTTATATATAGAAAAACTAGCTCAAGGCGAATATGGCGTATCTGCATGGGAATCAGTAAACGAAAAAATGATAAAAAGCTATGATGTAAAAATAGATAATATAATTCGACTTGAAACAGTTCTCAAAGCTATGAGTTACTTAAAAAAAGGTGATGAAAAATGGTTTCAAATACAAAGTAAAGCTTTAGAGTTTAACACTTCTACCTTAAAAGATGAATTAATATCTTTGCCATATTTAAGAGATATTAATATGTATAATTATCAGATAAAAACAGTAAAAGCGGTGCTAACTAAATTCCGAGGCAGAGCACTCTTTTGTGATGAGGTAGGTCTAGGAAAAACCATTGAGGCAAGTATAGCTATGCAGGAATACATAATGAGGGGCCTGTGTAAAAAGATCTTGATTTTGGTACCACCCTCTTTAGTTGAGCAATGGCTAACCGAACTTAAAAGAAAGTTTAATCAAGATTTCATATCCTCTGACAGTCCTGAATTTAAAAGTAAGGGATCCGGTGCCTGGTCACATTATAATAAAGTGATTGCATCTATTGCTATAGCCAAGAGAAAAGGAAATAGCAATATAATTTCAAATATTAAGTATGATCTAATAATCGTTGATGAAGCGCATCATCTAAAAAACAGAAATACAGTGGCTTGGAAGTTCGTAAATAGTCTGCGGAAAAAGTACATATTTCTACTTACCGCCACTCCAGTACAAAACAACTTGGAAGAACTTTATAATCTTATTACATTACTTAAACCAGGGCAGTTAAAAACTTATAGCTACTTTAAGAAGACTTTCATTAGTGACAAAGAAGGGCTAAAGGCAAAAAACGTGGATAAACTGAAGGAATTACTTTCAGGAGTTATGATTAGGAATAAGAGAAGTGACGTGGATATCAAATTTACAAGGAGAAATGCAGTTACTATAAATACTACCTTAAGCTCAGAAGAACGTCTACTTTATGATAGTTTAAGTAGCTTCATAAAAATGCGGTATACTAAAGAATCAAAGGTACTAACAAAATTTGTTTTGAAGAATTTGCAAGAAAAGATGGGAAGTAGTTTTCTTACTCTTGTGCCAACCTTGGAAAGATTAACTCAAAACGAGAATTTAGATATTGATGAAAAAATAGCAGTATGCAACTTTTGTGACATCGCTAAGGAAATAGCAATATATGAAAATAAGAATAACAGCAAGGCAAAGCAGCTGCTCAAGATTATTAAGGAATTTAATGATAAAGTTATTGTGTTCACAAAATATAAAGAAACTCAAAAATTTATCTCTACGTTTTTAAGAGAAAATGGATTCAACGTAGCTGAATTTCATGGACAACTTAAAAGACGGGAAAAAGAAGAGGAAATAGAGAAATTTAAAGCTACGGCTCAGGTACTTGTAAGTACAGAAGCTGGAGGAGAAGGTAGAAATCTTCAGTTTTGTAATTGCATAATAAATTTTGATCTACCCTGGAATCCCATGGCTATTGAGCAAAGAATAGGAAGAATTCATAGAGTAGGCCAAACCAGAGATATTTATGTATATAATTTGGCTTCAAAAAATACCTTAGAGTATTATATTTTGGACCTCTTAGATAGGAAAATAAATATGTTTGAGCTGGTGGTGGGTGAAGTTGATATGATCCTTGGAGATATCGAGGATGAAGCAGATTTCTCAGACATCATAATGGATGCTTGGGTAAGATCAGAGGAAGAAAAGAATATGGAGGAGGAAATAGATCTAATTGGAGAGAAGCTTTTAGAGAATAAACGACAATACTTAAAGGTGAAAGAGTTGGATGATAACTTATTTGGGAACTCTTTTGAGATGGAATAGAAGGGGTGATAGGAGATGAATTTACAAAACTTTGTTACTTTAGTAATTGAAGCTTTGGGAGGAATAGTTGAACCAATTGAATATGCTCTTTGTGAAGCTCTTATCCCTGAAGAATACAAGTACCTATTTCAAGGAAAAAGTGAATTATTATTGGCCTTTGACTTTGAAGTTGCGGAGGAAAACCCTGAGGCTGAGTTCGTCACCTTTGGAAGCTATGTTTTGGATCAATTGCTTCAAATAATTAAAGAAAAAACAATAACTACTGTAAGATATGTGATTGTAGATAACCTAAAGGTGTCAAATCCACAAGATAAAATCAAAAATTTTCTAAAGCTGGATAGGGCAAAAATAGAAATTATAGAAGAAAATACGGTTTTGATAGCTTTTGCTGCTTTTAATTTTATTACTGGGTACACCGTAGAGGAGCGAATAGAGGAACGGAATGAAATTTGGATAGATATGACGAGCAATACGATTTCTAATGAAATGCTAGATAGTAAAAACAGTATATTTTATGAGGAAAAATCTAAAGAGGTTTATAGCGTGGATGAATTAGTTCCAATACTAAATGCTTTTGAAACCGCTTATAATAGCTTAAAACAGATAGTTGAAATGCAAAAGCTTGAGTATAAAGATGATGACATTCTACATAATGAAATTAGCAGAATAGAACAATATTATGAAGATCTTTTTAGAGAAAACAGGAAAAAAATGCAACGTAAAGGCGCAGATGATGAGAAGATTAAAGAACTTAAAGCTAAAGAGGAAACGCTACAACTTGAAAAGCAAAGACAGCTTAAGGAGATTACGGAAAAGTATTCTGTTGTTTCTGATATGGCATTAGACAGTGGTATCATATATTTTCTTCCTGTCCTTGAGTACAGAGTAAAACTTACCATAGCCCATAAAGAAGAAGAACAACTAATTTATTATAATAGTATAACCAGAGAATTTGGGAGCATAAAGTAAGAAGGAGCTCAAAACTAATTTGTAAAATTAGCTTTTAGCTCCCATTTTTTAGGTTTAGGAGGGTTATTCAATAAGTGCATTCAAGTTGAAAGTCATATATATTCAATCGGAATATATAAAAATAAAATTCGTATAGTAAAGTATATTGATCAAGTTATTAAAGAATTTGATTATAAATACCAAGATACAAAAGTAATAGGAGAATTAAATAAATTATATAGTAAAATGAAGTACAATGAGCAATTAATGATGAAAAAATAATTAGAACATATTGGAGATGAGAGCTCACACCACATTTTCACACCTTATTTTTATTAGCATATTATATACAAACGAAAGATGTAATGTGATAAAAATAAGATGATAAGGAGATGAATATGATGGGTGTTTTTCAATCTGTAATAACTTTTGTAGGATTTTTTATTTTGCTTTTAACATTAAGTGTTGATGATTTTTCAGTTGGCGTGGCTTATGGTCTTGATAAAACTAAATTATCTTATAAATCCTTGGCTATAATGGTGCTTGGATCTGCCACATCCACTTATGGTGTAATGCTAATAGGCACATTCGCTTTTAGCCATCTGCCAGCTTATGTAACAACCTGGGCTAGCGTAATTATATTAAGTAGTATAGGATGTAGAATGATTTATAAGGGGTGGAAAGAAAAAGGTGACTATACTGAACTTGCAAAGAATAATCCCCTTGCCAAAAAGGATTCTAAATCAGTGGGGTTGTTAGAAACCTATTTGGTTGGTCTTGGACTAGGCGTTGACGATTTTGCGCAAGCTTTAGGTTTAGCAGTGGCTGGTTTTCCTGTTGTTCTAACAGTATGTTTCTTGGAATGTGCAGAAGTTATTGCACTTTTAAGCGGTAACTTTTTAGCTCTTAAAGGATTTTCAAAAAAGATTAATGGAAAGTTATCTATAATACCAGGAATTGTGTTGTTACTTGTGGCGGCATATCAAATATTTTTTTAACCTCCTTTATGCAAAAGTAAATGATAGCTGTATCAATTTGATGCAGCTCTTTTTTGGTTGTTTCCATTTAAATTGAGGGAAATCATCGTTACATTAAAGATGATAAAAAAGGCATAGAATACTATTAAAACATTATCTTAGATATTGACGAATAATGAGGATTTTTGTATAATAGGAGTTTGCGAAACAATTTTATTAATTTATATAGCACTATGAATTATAGACAATGGAGGTAAGCTTTATGGCTTTAATATTTTCTAATATGTCTCTAGAGGTACTTGAGGCAAGGGTTAAAAGTGCATTAAAAGAGTGCGAGATCTGGGGAGATTTAAATATAAGCGAAGATGAATACCATAAATTGAACATTAAGCTTAAAGGCGAATTGGGGGACCATCCAACAGCAACTAGGCTGAAATTGGTTATGAATAGATATAATGTTTTGTTTGCTACAGATATAGTAAATTATGTGCTTTACGAATATGATAAGGATTTTTGGGGTGGCTGGGCTAGTAGATTTAATATTTCACTACCCTTAAGTAGTTATAAGGATATAGGGGAAATTATTATAAAAACCTTCGAGGCGTATAGGTACGATATTATAGCTGAGGGTGGAAATATATATGTTACACCAATATTATGCCAAGCAGGGATGCCTTTAGGAAATTATGATGAGTTCTTTGATATACTTGACAGCACTCTAGAAATATCTTCTTTTATACCTAAAGATTTAATAGATGAATTAATAGGCTATAGAAGTTATTTAGTGGGTTCCCCAGAAGAACAGTATTATCGAATCCATCATGATAATGCATTAGATCTAATTATCCAAATTAGAGAAATGATGCAACAAATATCAGGAAAGAATAATTTTGAGAGAGATAATACAATGGACTTTCAAGGAATTCCAGAACATATAGTTAAAAGATATTTACTATGGAAATCAAAAGCGAACTGTTCAAATTGTAATTCAAGTAGAAAGCTTCAGCATTATTTAACCCCAAAGTTAATTTATGATGATACTTGTAAAGGGGTTTGTTTGCTGCTTCCAGGGCAAGCTTTAAGAAATCAGTCAATATATAAACTGGAATGGAAAATAGTATGTGAAAATCAAGAAGCCACAGAAGAAAATGTAGGAGCTAAGGTCAATTACCTAAAGGGGAAAATATGTACCAATGATGTAACGATCCCTGCTACCTATGCGGAGAGCTATAAAATAGAGCTTTGGGACGATTTGGGCAGTTCTGTGCCCTTGCAAACCTGGAATATTAGAGGACTAAGTAGTGGAAATCCTTATTTGATTTTTGATTATAAGGGCTTGTTAGTTTCGGAAAAACAAATTCCCCAGGGAAATTCCCTTCTAATCCTAGAGAAAAGGACTAAAGTTTCTGTAATGAATAGGATAAATAAAGCTCTAGTTGTCATGCCAATGAGTTGGTCACAGCTAGAAGCTTATACATTAACGCCTAAGACCTTAGATGGTAATATGACAATACAAACTCAATTTATAAAAGTTGAATTAAGCTGCAAAAATTATTTTGATATAGAGCTTTTAAGTAATGGAACTTTATTTGGCGAAAAAAATAATTATAAAGAAATACCAGTTTTCACTAGCTGGCCATCTCTTCAAATTGGTAAGTATTCAGAATATCCCTTTGGTAAGTTCTTTTATAAATGGCAAATAGTATTGAAACATCAAGGAGCACAGAAAAAATCCATAAGCCTGCTTAGTGCCTTGATGAAAGAAGTAAATAAAGCTGAAGGAGTTATAAGCATCGGGAATTTTGCAGATGAGAGCTTTTTAGATTCTTATGGAACCTACGATTTGATATTATATGAGGGAAAGACTCTGAAGAAATATTTTTGCTTTAGCATATCACCTAATATTATTCCCTTTAAGAAAAGTGTAAGAAAAGTGCAATGGAGTTTTTGGAATGAGAGTGAAAACAGTATAGAAAAATGTGCTAAACCCAGAGCTTTCTATGATACAGACTTTGAGAGCAGCAATTGGTGGCTATCACTACATTTTGCAGATTCCATAAACAGCGAGGATTTAGTAGAATTATTGATAGAAACTTCTAATAAAGAAGTAATCCAAAAGGAAAAAATAGTATTAAATAATAATGGAGATTGGGCGACTTCAATAAATAAGTTTCAAACTACAATTGAGGGAGAAACTTATTTTAAGGAACTCCCACTTAGTATGGTACTACACGTAGTTAAAGGTGAGGAAGAGCATAGAATAGGTTTGGCAATTATAAGGGAAAAGGTTATCTTAAGTAATCCTAAATATGCAGTTAAGGGTGATAAATGCATAATTTATTGGCACAAAAATGATTCCATTGTAAATAAAAAAATAAAGCTTACCTCCTTTAATAACGTGATACTCCCACCAATCGAGTATGATCTAGTTAACACTAGACGGGTTGGAGAAAATTTAGAAGGAATAATCCTTGAGGAGCCTTTAGCGTCTGGAACCTATTATGTAGATACAGAGGAGAATATAGAGGCATTTACATTAGAGGGGGAAACCTATACCCCACCAGTTTATAATTTTGAGCATATATTACACGTAAATAGAAAATCAATATTAGATAATTTTAAAAGCGAAAAATTAAATTTGTTAGTTAACTGGTTAGCCGCCCTTGCTATAGCTATGGATAACCTTCAATGGTTAGAAATAATTGAAAAGAAACTTATAAGTAAAATAGAAAAAGACAAAATTGTATTTGAGTATGATAAGTGTGAGAAACCACTAATTATGCTATTAATAAATACTGGATACCAATCTAATTTACACTATGATAATAAAATGAAAATCAGGTCGATCTGTGCTTTAATTAACAATAAGATTATTTCAGATGTAGATAGAGGTGGGCTTCTCAAAGCTACTTTAGAAAGTGATTTATCAGAAGAGAATAGTAAGTTTATAATAGCTGAGCTTCAATTATACAATTTTAAATGCAGTAAAACCTTGAAATTTTCAAAAGATATCAAGGAAAAGCTATGGGATATGAATAGATCCTTGGCGGTACTTGTAAACCTTAGAAGTCAGGGAATAGACAGAGCTATTGATTTTGAAAAAATAGAATATTATCTTAACCCAGAAGTATTAGAAAAAATAATTAATATTGAACCTGCTACTGATTGCGCGCAGCAGGGTTGGCATGAATGCGTGCAACGAATTATTCGTGGCAAGTGTAAATGTAAACATATTACCTTAGATTATTCTAATAGAGTATGGGGTGATGTTCAGGAGTTCCTACAATTATTTGTTGAGGATAAGGGGAACTGGAAACTTCAAGAGCTTGAAACTGCAGAATCCGAAGGGTATGAATTTATGGGGAAGAACTATCTTTCAATAATTTATGAAATAATGAAAGTGCCAGATGAAAAGAGAAAAATTTATACCGATGGAGCTAAAAAGGATTTATTAATACTTGAAAAGTTAGTTTCTAAATATTCAATTGAATTTCCTCAGGTACAATTACTTCTGAAGAAAAGACTAAATGGTGGAGCTAATGATGATCATAGATTGTTTTACTATATAGGTTGTGCAAGCTATCTACAAGCCTTAGCTACAAAAGGTATAATTAAAGCTGAGAAATTAAAAGATATATTACCCTTCTGGAAAAACATAATGTGTGCTTTCCCAGAGCTAGCTTATAGAGATATAATATTATCTGAAATATATGTTATGTTTGAGAATGATAGGGATTAGAATATAAAAAAGTATAGTTATCTCTTAGTGGAGAAAGTTATACTTTTTTTGTTGCAAATAAAGCTTACTGTTAATATCCGAGCAAGAAGATCTATAGTATGAACGAATAAAACACAGGGCAAAGTAAAAAAATAAGATATAAGAAATTCAGTTAATTTATTTATAGAGAGGAATATCAAAATGAACTATGGATTTATCTCGTTATTTATTCCAGTTATAGTTATTGTGCTTGCCGTATTTACAAAAAGAATTATCTCATCACTTATAATTGGTATTTTAGCTGGTGGTATTATGTTGGCAGGTGGGAACATAATAAATGGAATTATTCTAGCTACTGAGCATTTGGTAAAAGCAATAGCGACTGAAGAAAGTGTATATATTATCCTATTTTTATTTGTATTTGGAGCATTCGGGGAGATAATGAAAGTTTCAGGAGGTATTAAGGGCTTCACTGAGATAACTAAAAAGTTTGTAAAAACTGAAAGGGGTGCATTGGGAGCTGTATGGGTTGTTAGTAGCGTTACCTTTATAGATTGCTGTTTCCATGCAATTGCATCAGGAACAATTGGGAAAGCATTAATTGAAAAGACAAAGGGAAACAAAAGGAGGTTTGCCTTTGTTCTAAATGTGACATCTTGTCTGTTAATTGTTCTTATACCCTTTGGTACTACCTATGTTGGTTATATAGTTGGAGTAATTGCATCTTCATTAAGTAAAGCAGGAATACATAAGTCAGCCTATGAGTTATTTATAAAAAGCATACCGTATAACTTTTACGCTATAACCATGCTTCTTATAAGTATAGTAGTTATTATATTTAATTTTGGATTTAAGAAAGAGATTAAACCAAATACAAAAGGTGAAGAAGTTGGTTTAAGTGGACACAGTAATAATGAGGCACAGGAACAATGCGAATTCGAAGAGAAAGTGTCACCGCGTCCTTTTAATCTAATTTTGCCCTTAACCTTATTAATAGTAACTACTTTTTTCTTTTTCTGGTTTACTGGAAAAGGTAAAGGAATTGGATTTACAGGAGCAATTATGAATGCAGATTTTGAAAAATCTATTTTTATGTCTGCTCTCGTTACTTTGGTGATTACATCCGTATTTTATGTAATTCAAAAGATACCTATGAGTGAAATAGAAAGTCATTTCCTATCTGGTGGTAATGAAATGATGCCACCAATTATAGTTTTAACTTTAAGTTGGGCACTTTCAAGCCTAGTACAAGATTTAGGGTTTACAAAGTTTGTAACTTCAGCTATGGGTAATGGAGTACCTCATTTTTTAATCCCAGCATCGATTTTTTTACTTGGTTGTGTTATTTCATATTTTATGGGTTCCTCCTGGGGAACATGGGCACTTATTATGCCTATCGCTATACCTATAGCAGTAGCTACTAATATAAATTTAGCACTTATAATAGGTTCAGTTTTAGCTGGAGGTTCTCTTGGAGATAATGCATCTCCACTTGGGGAGACAGCTATATTATCATCTACTATATCAGAGGTTCCTTTAATGGAACATATTAAATCAGAACTACCATATTGTCTGGTGGGTGTGGGTATTTCAGCCATACTATTTATTTTAGTTGCTATTGTAGGTTAGAAATGATGAAGCCGCAAATAAATATTTAAAGCTGTCCCAAAATCGGTCAGCTACCTTGCCATACTGTTAATTAAAGGGATAATGGTATATTTTGAATTTAATTGAAATATATAAAGGATAATAGCGATATTTGGAGAATATTTTACATTAATGTAATTTTGTAAATTTCCAATAAATTAAGGATGTGGAGATTGACCTATGAAGGATGCAAGTGAATTGATAAAGGTTGAATCAGACCTAACTTTTGAAAGTCTAGCTTTAAAAGAAATAGTTGCAACAACTAATTGTATTACAGGAGACAGGGATCATTTTATATATTATTTAAAAGAAGCTTTCAAAAAAGCTAAAACTATAGATATCATTGTAGCCTTTCTAATGGAATCAGGAGTTAGGCTACTTGAAGAGGACTTAAAACTTATCAAAGAAATGAACATTCCAATAAGAATACTTACGGGGAATTATTTAAATATAACCCAGCCTCAAGCACTTTATCTAATGAAGGATATATTAGGGGACCAGGTGGATTTGAGGTTTTATAATGAGCCCCATAGATCCTTTCACCCAAAAGCTTATATTGTTGAGTATGAGAAGGGTGGAGATATATTTGTAGGTTCTTCTAATATATCTAGGTCTGCCTTAACCTCGGGTATTGAATGGAATTATAGATTAGAGAAGGAAAAAAACCATGAGGATTATGATAGCTTTAAAGACACCTTCGAAGAGCTATTTCTTAACCATTCTAAAATAATAGATGAAACAGAAATGAAGAAATACTCTGAAAGCTGGAAAAGACCTAAGGTTTATTATGATATAGAAAAAAATGAAGAAGCCCAGAATAATGTAATAGAGTTAATCAGACCTAAGGGAGCACAAATCGAGGCATTATATGAACTAAAGAAGGCCAGAGCTGAGGGCTTAGACAAGGTTATAGTAGTGGCTGCAACAGGTGTAGGTAAAACATATTTAGGAGCCTTTGATTCAATAGAATTTAAGAAAATCTTATTTGTAGCTCATAGAGAAGAAATCTTAAAGCAAGCAGAAGCAACCTTTAAAATTATTAGACCTAAGGATAAAACAGGCATATTTAATGGGATAGAAAAAAATAAGGACAAGAATATCCTGTTTGCATCAGTTCAAACTCTAGGGCAGAACCAGTATTTGAAGGAAGAGTATTTTAAAAAAGATGAATTTGATTACATAATAATGGACGAATTTCATCATGCAGTAGCGGGAAACTATCAAAATATATTGGACTATTTTACTCCGAAATTTCTATTAGGGCTCACCGCCACCCCAGAAAGACTTGATAATAAGGATGTTTTCGCTCTTTGTGATTACAATGTGGTTTATGAGCTTCGTCTAAAAGCAGCAATAGATAAAGGATGGTTAGTACCCTTTAGATATTACGGCGTATATGATGAAACTAATTATGAAAACATAACATATAAAAATGGAAAATATGATGAGAAAAGTCTTGAAGCAGCTTTAATGATCAACAAAAGAGCAGAAGTTATCTTAAAGCACTATGAAAAATATAGAAGTGAGAGAGCCTTAGGCTTTTGTACAAGTCGTGCTCATTCGGAATATATGGCTAAATATTTCTGTGGAAATGATGTTAAAGCCTGCGCAGTATATAGTGGACCTGGCAAAGAATTTTCCTTAGAAAGAAAGGAAGCCCTTCAAAAACTTAATAAAGGTGAAATCAAGGTAATATTCTCAGTGGACATGTTTAATGAAGGCTTGGATGTACCAGCTGTTGACTTAGTTATGTTCTTAAGACCAACTGAGTCTCCTACTGTTTTCTTACAACAGTTAGGCCGTGGTCTTAGAAAAAGTATAGGTAAAGAGTATCTAAATGTTTTAGATTTTATAGGTAATTATAAGAAAGCAAATTTAATTCCGTTCTTCCTAACAGGGAATATAAAGGATTACTCCTCGAAAACAAAAGCGATGATTAACCCAAAGCCAGAAGACTACCCACAGGATTGTATGGTGGATTTTGACTTTAGAATTGTAGATATATTTAAGAGGCAGGCAGAAGCTGAAAAGAAGTTTACTGAACTTAAAGATATTGTTATTAAGGGAGCACAGCTAAGTGTTCCTAGATTTGTTATAGAGGAATACTACAGAATTAAGGAATATGTACAGGAAAGACCAAGTAGGCTACAGTTTTATACATATTTTGACGATGAATTATATAAGCTTTTAAATTCAAACAATAAAGTATTAAAGGATTACTTATGGTTCCTTAAGGAAATAGGTGAAACTACAGTAGAAGAAAATGAACTTGTTGGGACTATTGCCCATGAGTTTATCAAAATGGTTGAAAATACTGCAATGTCAAAGAGCTATAAAATGCCAATATTTTTAGCCTTCTATAACCAAGGAATACTTAAATTCAATCTAACTGAAGAGGATATTTATCATAGCTTCAAGGCTTTTTATGATAAAGGTTCTAACTATATTGATTTAACTCAACATAAATCAGGAGAAGATTATAAAGCCTGGGGGAAGAAGCAGTATGTTAGTTTAGCTAAAAAGAATCCAGAAAATTTTTTATTACAATCTGCTTCTGAATTTTTCTATAAGGATAATGATAGCTTTTGCCTTAATTTACTATTGAAAAACTTTTGTGACAATGCTTATTTTATTAAGCAATTTAAGGATGGTATTGATTATAGAACAAGAAAATATTATAAGGAAAGGTTGGAGAATAAAAGTGAAGGTTTATAACAAATTAGTCAGGGATTTAATACCACAGATAATTGAGAAAAGTGGAAGTAAGTTTGATACACATATAGCTGAGAAAGAAGAGTATGTGAAGCTACTTGAAGAAAAGCTAAAGGAAGAGGTTAATGAGTATTTGGAAGATAAGAATTTAGAGGAATTAGCGGATGTTCTGGAGGTATTAGTGGGACTAGCTGGTACACTTGGGTATACAGAAGAGGAATTGTTTGAGAAGAGGCTCCAGAAGAAAGAGGAACGTGGTGGATTTGAGGATAGGATTGTATTGGAGAGGACTTGGTAATAGGGTTAATAAATAATTAATTTGAAATCTATTTTTGGAAAATAAATTTTGTTTAGATTTAAAGGAAGTGGTCTCATTTGAGTAATCAATATTTTGTTTTCAAAAAAGAAGTTGATTGGTCACTTTTAAATCAGGGTATGAGTATTTCAGTAAAGTTTCAGTTTCTATTTAAAACAAGATTAAAAGAACTTCAAAACAAGGGCAAAAAAATAGATATAAAAATAGTATTAGAAGCTGAAGTATATACTGTTTCAATGGTAAACCAAAAATTTAATGAAATTCAGTATGAAGATCATAAGGATGTTATTCAAATTAGATATAATGCAAACAGTCCCATAAGTAAACATTTGAAGAGAATTTTCAGAAATAGTAATGATTATATAGTGCAGCAAAAAAGTAATCCATTATATATTAAGAAATCAGGAGTTAAAATACCAGAAGAAATTAAAGAATATTTTGTATTATATTGCACTGAGTTTGATGACGTTTTTTATGCTGAATGTATTGATAAATCAGATAAGGAAGCTGAAAGGCTTGATATAATAGCTCTTAATGAAGAAGAGGCTGAGCTGCAATTTAATTCTAATTTTACAGACCCAACATCAAGAATTGAAGAGCAGTATAGATTTGTTAAAATTAGAAAACTAAATAGAGCGATGGGAGAAAATCTTAAGCTTTTATATAATTACAAATGTCAGATTTGTGGGACAAACTTTTCTATTAATCATAATTGTAATATTGCAGAATCACATCACATAGAATACTTCACAAAATCTATGAACAATGATATGAAGAATATAATTATTTTATGTCCAAACCATCATAGTGTTATACATAAAACAAATGCGGTCTTTGAAAGAAAGAAGATTTCATTTATTTATCCTAACGGGTTGGTTGAGAAGGTAAGGATTAATCTTCATTTATAGCTGCAAGCATAAAGATTACTGAGGCTGTAAGTATAAATACTAATTTATGTAAGATAGACATTCTAAATTGAAAATATAAAATGGTGTTATTAACAACATAATACAAGAGTTAAGAGGTGACCTACCATTGAATCCTGAAAAAAATCTTATTTTTGTTAAAAGCGAGGATAAAACAGAGCAAATAAACCATTTGGAATATGATAACGGCAAATGGCGAATTACTTACTGTGGTAATGCTAGGTCTTACACTTATAGTTTTAGTAACGTAGTTTGGTATAGAGAACCAAAGGTAATAAATTCTGAGACCAGTGTAGTATATGAGAACAATCAACCAATATCAGGGGTTGTGAAAATACTTGATTTTGGTGAATATATTAGAATTATATTATCAATATATCGTAAATCCCCAAGTATATGGGTGCTTAATGCTATTTTCTTAACAGATATAGTAAAATTATTTCTTCAATATGGAGGTCTGCTAAATGAAAGATAAAACTATTGAATACAAAGTAAAAGTTTTTATAAGTTCACTTTGTGGTGGGCGATATAACTTAGTACGAAAAGCATTAAAATTGCTTTTGTTAGAAACCAATTTAACTATAGTATATGTATTTGAAACAACTGGATCTAGTAGTCAAGATGTTATTTCAAGCTATTCTAACAAATTGGACGACTCCGATGTCTGCATTTTTTTAATTGATAATAAAGATGGTATTAGTGAAGCAGTGGTACGTGAACAAAAAAGGTCTCGCAAACTAGGAATTAAATCTATCTATTTATTCTGCGATGAAGATCAAAAGGAGCCAACTTTAATTCAAAAAGAAATAACAATATCTGTCCGAGAAAAATTCTGTGTGGTACATGAATTTACAGATTTTATTAATATAGGCTATGAAAGCATATTACAAGATATCATCGATATTTATCGCACTTATTGTAAAGGAAGTCTAATTAACAAAAGAAATGATGAAAATGAGGAAGATTTGAAGCGTTTATCAATTGACTCATATATTATTGATGAACACCTTTTTAAAGGTATTGATCTAACAAAAAATGCACTGCTTAAAATAGTTTATCCATTTGATAGGGAAACAAAAAAAACATCTGTCTTTGATGAATTATGCAAAAATTTGTTAAATATTATTATTGGCAAAGATAGTATTGAATCATTTAATTTTAATACACTTGAAATTGAACTCTGCAATTTACATAAAGAGTCTATTATAAATTTTATTAAAATACGTATTAAAGCTATAAAAGCCTATTTTGAGGATAATATTGTTGAATGTTTGATTTTTATGAATCTAGCATATGAAGAAGCAATTTCTAATGCATCTATTCCAAATTGGCTTTCTAATGATGTGTTGATAGATATGAGGAATATGCAGAATTTATTGGATGAGTCTAAAAACAAACATACAATACAAGGGAAAGCACAACTTCTTCTTAATAAAAGCAAAGAAAGCATCTATTTTCCTGCTATTGACCGTTTCGATTCTGGTTTTCGAAAAGATGTATTGAACAAATGTTTAAATAGTAATACTGAAAGCCCATATACAACAAGTTTTGGAGGATTAGAAACGATTTTCGAGAAAATCTCAAGCGCTTTTGCTATATCCGTTTTATATGGATCGCTAACTCAGATTCTTATGTTAAGAGAAAGAATTATTGATGCACTTTCTAACTTATGTTTTTTTTATAATGATCATTCAATTTATTTAGAATTAATTAAAGAGTTAGTGATGTCCGGAAAAGATAAAGAGATTAAAGAGTTGTCACGAGCTTATAATCAAACAACTGATATGATAAATTCTGATGATATTAAAGTAATTAGCATAGCAATTAATTCTATACCAATAAATCATAAAAAAATAATTTCCAAATTAATTTTATTTGAGCATTTTGGCTATTACATATCCAATGAACAATACATAACTATCTCTAATGAACTTCTTAATGAAATTAATCTATGGATTCATGACAGTAATCGTATATTTGCCATGTCAACCTACATTTTTAAAGCATTGATAACAAATACAAGACGTCTAGATAATAACAAAATTTCAGATGTAATAATAAATCTTTTCAAGCAAAGTTTAAAAAGATGGTACGATGATGCATTAAAAGTTGTCAAAACTCTTGATTTTTCAACACTTACAAAAGAGACAGAGGAAGCTCTTGCTGACCTCCTGTTAAAGATTGTCTTAGATGAAGAGAATATAAACTATTGTCACTATCTTCCAGAGACAATAATCTATGTACGTAAAAATATTAGCATAAAAACGGATGATATTGATGAATGTGTCAAGGTTCATATGGAAAAGTTTTTTAATGAGACTTATTCGTTAGAAGTATTTTCATATGAGGAAAAAGATAGTTTAAAACATATTAATCGCTTCTTACAAGAAATTCATACTCAAAATGAAAAACAAGGGGAAAATGGCATATATTTCGGCTGGGGAGGAAATCCATATCAAACAATTAAAAATATTATTACATTTAATAAACTGGATTTGAACTGGAAAAGCATAGTTCCAATTATATTAGCAATTAATGAAACATTAACCTCTAAAAAACAGACAATTTCAGCAAAAGTAGATGCAGTTCAATTACTAATGTTTTTAAACAACAATACAACATGCAAAAATGAATGCCATGAAACGTTTGATAAATTGATAGAAATGCAATCGGATATTTTATGTGGCCATGAAGATGATTTTTTCTGTAAAGATACACTTTCAACACTTGAATTTAACTTTCTCATGCTGAAGGTGTGTTTTGCAGAACAAAATATAAATGATTTAATATCATACTTTTCTTTATTTACTCAAAAAAATAATTATGAGATTATCAAATCTGTGGAGTGTATTGAAGTTTTGTTAAATAATATTGATTTCAATCTGCTAGATACAATAACACTAACTATTTTGATTCAATATGTTATAGGAATGAGTTCACATAAAGAAACAGATGTTAGATATTATTCTGTTCTCATCTTATTTAGGTTATGCCAATCATCTTGTCGTGTCGCTGCTATGATGCAATTATCTAAAATGATGGATAATGACAATTATATTATTAAGGCAAATATTTTGAATGGTATTGATATTCTGTGGAAAGAAAACACTGAAATTGCAGAACTAGTAAAACAAAAAGGTCAAGCTGATAACCATTTTCTTATCAGGGAACTTGCTATAAAGAAAACTTCTTAATGAAAATTAATGCGATTAATAGAAACAATAGCCATAATTTCTCAAAATAAATATAAAATACTTGTAAAGAGAACTTATATGATTCAAAATATTCCAATGATAAATTAATTTATTCACTCAAGTATAGCGATATTTTAAGTAAGCATTTTATTTTCTAATATTCATATAATTAGCATCACCAATCTTATTATAGGAACATCTTTAGACTTGATTTACACAAGTGTATAGATGTCCCCTAGCTTAGGAAATAATATAATCATAAATATCTTCCCTTATAGGAGTATATAACTGGTATTTAATTTCTACTGCAGATTTATTTGTATTCTTCATAGTAATGGGTATTGGACGGTCTATAGCTTTTATTTTTCCAAGGTAATAAAACTCTTTTGATATTTTATCATCTTTATTTTTTCGTACAAATAAGCTCATTTCAACCCCATCTTTTTCAGCGTTATAAGCTTGTACAACATCCTCGGAAGTCTCTGATCTGCCAGATTTGGATATTGCAATTAACTGAGAAGAAGATTCAAATCTATCCTCATAATTTATAGAATCTACAACATCTCCTGATTTTTTATAATTAATAAATACTGGATAGGTTTTAGTTTTTCTATCAAACTTGTAGCCTCCTATATTAAGAGCTACCTCTCCTTTTTCCCATTCTAATAATCTACAAACATCTTCATAGTTATATTTTTGATACAATTGAAAATTTGTTTCCATATAACGATTACTATAAAAATCCTTATATCGGCTTATACCAAACTCAATTAATTCCTCAACAATTTCTTTGAAATCTTGATTCTTTAAATTTTCCATAAAAACTTCAGATATTTTATAGTCCAAGCCACATTTCTCTATAAAGATACATTCCTCATAGGTTTTCTTGCCTGACCCAGTTGCAAATTGATTTGTAAGCATATTAACGATAGAGGTTTCAGTACTATCCTTAAAAATAATATCATATTTTTCGTCAAGAATACTCTTAAGTTTAGATAATAAATTATCCTTATAACTTATTGCACATTTAATCATCTCTAATTCATGAATTCTTTTCCCAGCAGCAAGCTTTTTAGAAATGAATTCTATAAAAATCTCTTGAGTAGAACTAAGCTTTACAGTATATTCCTTTTCATATTTTGTCAGGAATTTATAATATGAACCTAAGCTACTGTTATCAAAAATCCGCAATGGATCCATAGCACCATATAAATCGAAATCTTTTAGCCTTGGAATTTTACCTAGCTTTTGTTTTAGCATATTATAATTTTCCTTGATAAGTTTTACATCATTGAAATTAACCTTATCAATTGATTCAAAAATATGCTTTTTCGCAACCTCATCAAAGTTTACAGTAGAGCAACCAGGAATTATTCTATTTCCTTCCATAACATATTTCCTAATAGTGTCTTTATTGTAGGTTCTGTCCCCAGAGAGTGCTATTGGAATTAGAAAATTACTATTGTAGTTTCCTACAAAATCAATAATAACAACATATTCTTTATTGATATATTTTCTAAGACCACGACCTAATTGCTGTATGAAAATTATAGCTGATTTAGTAGCTCTTATCATAACAACTTGATTAACCGTGGGTATATCTACACCTTCATTAAAAATATCAACTGTGAAAATATAATCTAACCGGTTAATAGTTTCATCTTGCTCTAAACGGGAGATAGCTTCATCACGCTGATCTTGGCTACTGTCTCCAGTTAATGCTAGGGTTTCATAACCACGATTATTAAACCTTAAGGAAAGCACTTTAGCTTCCTTTGTATCGCTACAAAATATAAGACCTTTTACCCTATCTCCGCAGTATCCATAAAAATTAATTTTCTCGATAATATGATTAACTCTTTGCTCATCTACTAAATACTTGAAATCAGTATTATTATCCAGCTCATTACCATCTATAGTTATATCTTTAATTCCAAAATAGTGGAAGGGGCAAAGTAAGTCTTCCTCTAAAGCTTGTTGAAGACGAATTTCATAAGCTATTTTATAATCAAACATTTTGAAGATATCAAAATCATCATTTCTTTCTGGTGTAGCAGTCATTCCTAATAGAAATTTAGGTTGAAAATAATTTACAATCTTTTGATAGTTTGTACTGCCTGCTTTATGGACTTCATCTATAATAATATAATCAAATTCATTCCTAGGGAAACTTTGTAATGTTTCATCCTTGGATAAAGTCTGCATTGTTGCAAATATTATATCTTTATCTATAGCTTTTGAGTTGCCTGAAAGAATCCCCATACTTTTAGTATCACCAAAAACATTTCTAAAGCTACATAGTGCTTGCTTAGCAATTTGTTCTCTATGTATGATAAATAATGCCCTTCTAGGATTGAAATTTCTCAAATCAAAAGCTGATAAATAAGTTTTACCAGTACCAGTAGCCGAAATTAATAGAGCCTTATTAGTACCATCTTCTCTAAGCTTATTCAATGCTTGGATTGCAGATACCTGCATTTTATTTGGCTTGAGAATATATTGAGAAATGCTAGGGACTTTGCTTTTCCGAGTATACTCTCGTTGTTCTAAATAAATCTTTTCATAAGTTTCTATCCATTCTATTGATAAATCATTTGATTCCTGCCACATTGATTCGAACTCTTTTAAAACTTCCTCTGTTAATGAGCCATGTTCTAAAGATGATACTTTCAAGTTCCATTCTTTATTTTTAGTTAAAGCGGTTTGAGTCAAATTGGAACTACCAATAATAAGCTTATAATGGTCGGTATGCTTGAAAATATATCCTTTAGTATGAAAACTATCTTTAGAATACATCTTTATATGAATATTAGAAAACTCTAAAAGCTTTTTTAGGGCCTTTGGTTCACTAAAATTTAGATAATCCGTTGTTAGAATCTTACCCTTGATACCATTCTTTTCTAAGTATTTCAGGGTTTCTAAAAGGGGAGTAACTCCGCTACTTGTGATAAACGCAACAGATATTATAAATTCAGTACATTTCATAAGTTCTGCAACTATATCACTTAAAACTTTACTACCCTGATTATAATTATTAATAATAAGCTTAGGTCTTAAGGCTAAATTAGAATCTATATAGCTATTTATTAATCCAGTTTCATTAGATTTCAATATATCCTTTGCAATTTTAGTCTCACTATCATAATCTTTATCAATGGGCTTAAAGTCTATGGTAGCTTCAAAAATTTCTTTTTTATCTTGTTTAGATAAACTACTCATAGGTACCCTCACTTAAAATTTTTATATGAAATAAATTCTATTAATATTATAACATATATGTATAGTTATGGTCGAAGATCATAAGTAGGAGGGACATATTATCTGACATATAAAAAAAGTACAGTGATCTCAAATCGAGAAGACTATACTTTTTCTTTTATTAAAAGCTCTAGAGCTGGAATATCAGCAGGAGCCCATTTTAATGATGCAAGGTTTTCTCTTTTAAGCCAAATAAGTTTGGAGTGCTCTGTTGTAATTGGAGTACCCGCTACCAGTTTGCATTTCAGAGTTATCAAATTCACAATGAATTTCTCATACTCATGTGTATTGTCATGGAACAATTCTTTAAATTCTATTTGACAAATTAACTCTTCTTGAATTTCTCGAGTAATAGCTTCTGAAAGGCTTTCATTTTCCTCAACTTTACCACCAGGGAATTCCCACATGTTAGGCATATTCATTTTGGGAGACCGTAGAGCACAGAGTATTTCTTTGTGTTACTACTCAGGGATTTCCTTTTAAAAAAACCTATGTTAATATAAAGGCATGGTCAAAGACCCCATGTCTAAAATTAGGTATTACAATTACGAGGAG
>Ga0209125_1000879_pt1 | contig 33454 bp, 31 predicted proteins | sample BarGraIncub1131A_FD_184503 | JGI IMG/M metagenome (GOLD analysis project Ga0209125, IMG submission 184503) | Arctic peat soil microbial communities from Barrow, Alaska - Barrow Graham LP Incubations 11-31A (SPAdes) (version 2) | ecosystem: Environmental > Terrestrial > Soil > Wetlands > Peat... | reverse complement strand
GCCTACAGAAGATAATATGAAATTAATAGGTATTGATTTTTATCATAGATATAAAGAAGATATTAAATTATTTGCTGAAATGGGATTTAAAACATTTAGAACATCTATAGCATGGTCTAGAATATTCCCAAATGGCGATGATGCTAAGCCAAATGAGAAGGGCTTACAATTTTATGATGATTTATTCGATGAATGTTTAAAATATGGAATTGAGCCACTTGTTACAATTTCACATTATGAGACTCCTCTTGCTCTAGCTAAAAACTATGATGGCTGGGTAAATCGTAGGTTAATAGGATTTTTTGAGAATTATGTAAGAACAATTTTTGCTAGATATAAAAACAAGGTAAAATATTGGCTTACATTTAATGAAATTAATTCAGTACTAAATGCACCATATATGAGTGGTGGTATATACACTGATAAAGAAAAATTAACAAAACAAGATTTATATCAGGCGATTCATCATGAATTAGTAGCAAGTGCAATGGCAGTTAAAATTGGTCATGAAATGATACCTGGCGCAAAATTTGGTTGTATGATTCTTGGCGTACCCAATTATCCGTTAACTCCTCAGCCAAGCGATGTGCTGGAAGCAATGAAACAAGATAGAGAAAATTTATATTTTGCAGATGTTCATGCAAGAGGAGCATATCCTAAATATATGAATACATACTTTAAAGACAATGATATTAAAATTCATATGGAACCAGGAGATGAAGAGATACTTAAAAATACAGTGGACTTTATTTCCTTTAGTTACTATATGAGCTCTTGTGCAACAGCTGATCCCAAAAAGAAAAAAGTTTCTAAAGGAAACATTATTTCCGGCGTTGCAAATCCATATTTAGAAGCTTCGCAGTGGGGATGGCAAATAGATCCACAGGGATTACGTTACATTCTGAATCTTTTCTATGACCGTTATGAAAAACCATTATTCATTGTGGAGAATGGTTTAGGGGCTGTTGATGAATTAATAACAGATGAAAATGGAAATAAAACAGTGATTGATGATTACAGAATTAAGTATCTAAATGATCACTTGGTTCAAGTAGCCAAGGCTATAGAAGACGGTGTAGATATAATGGGATATACTTCCTGGGGATGTATTGACCTTGTTAGCGCAACAACAGCGGAACTTAGAAAGCGTTATGGCTTCATATATGTAGATCGTAATGATGATGGTACAGGTACATTAAAAAGATATAAGAAAAAAAGCTTTCATTGGTATAAAGAAGTAATCTCAACGAATGGGAAAAGTTTGAAATCGGAGGAATAATCATGTTAAATATAGGTTGCCATTTATCAGTTTCAAAAGGGTATAAAGCCATGGGGGAAGATGCTCTTAAAATAGGAGCAAATACATTTCAATTTTTCACCCGTAATCCTAGAGGTAGTAAAGCAAAAGAAATTGACCCAAAAGACGTAGAAGCACTATTAGAAATAGCAAAAGAAAACAAATTTGCAATATTTCTAGCACATGCCCCATATACCTTAAATGCTTGTTCTGCTGATGAGCACACAAGAGAATTTGCAATTGAAATTATGAAAGATGATTTAAATAGAATGGAATACTTACCAAACAATCTTTATAATTTCCACCCTGGTAGTCATGTAAAACAAGGTGCCAAGGTAGGCACCGAATATATTATAAATCTGCTCAACACTGTATTAAGACCAGAACAAACTACTAGAGTACTTCTTGAAACTATGTCCGGCAAAGGAACAGAAGTAGGGCAAAGTTTTGAAGAATTAAAACAAATTCTTGATGGAGTCATTCTTTCTGATAAGATGGGCGTATGTCTTGATACTTGCCATGTTTATGATGCTGGTTATGATATCGTTAATGATTTAGATGGAGTCATATATGAATTTGATAGAATTATTGGTCTTGACAAGTTATATGCAATTCACTTAAATGATAGCAAAAATCCATTTGAAAGTCATAAAGACCGCCATGAAACAATTGGTGAAGGATCTATTGGACTTGAAGCCATAACAAGAATTATTAATCACCCCAAATTACGCCATTTACCATTCTTTTTAGAAACCCCGAATGAATTACCCGGTCATGCTAAAGAAATTAAGATATTGAGAGAAGCATATGTAGAATGAGGTGCCACTCACGTGGCAAGTGGCAAGTTTTAATTTACTGAAAAATATACATATAGCCATGAGAGAAATCTCATGGCTATTTTGCTAAAAAACTAATAGTACTTAGAAGCATTTGATTTACCAACATAAAGCCTATACCCCATGAAAACCGAAGCAATGCATATTATAATTGCGGCAAAAGATACGCAAAGTAGAATTGTATTTGCCTGGGGCATTATAGAAAAACTTTCAAGAAATTCAACTTTGTCAGAGCTCGGGGATATTGGCATATTATGTTTTAGAAAAACCAAAAGTCCGTAACTAATAACAGTAAATCCAGCAAAACTAGAGAGCTTGAGTTTTTTGCTTTTTATAAAAGTAATAGCAACTCCCGCAAAAAGGATTATTACTAATACACATAACATTAATAGATCCCCTTTTGTTGTATTTATTATTTGAGTGAAAGCAGGTTCAGGAGGTGACTTGCTAAAGCCGTGGGGATTTACAAGGTAAGGAATGCCGAATATAATGCCTAGTAATACTGCTATAGAAACCATATATAGTAAATACACTATAATTATAATTACTACTGATAACAGGAATATATTTAATATTGTATATTTTCTGCTTACAGGAACAGTTTCAAACAGTCTGTGATTACCGTAAAGAAGCCTGTTAATCATCCAAATACTTATTATAGGCAAAGCAAAGGGCAAAATACTATTTGTAGATATTGTATTTCCGAAAAATATAAATAAATTCATAAAGACCAACATAAAAAAAACAAAAACATAAAGCAATGTCTTGGAAGGAGTTTGGGATATGATATCAATTGGTGGAATTGAATTGAGTAATAGTCTCTGATAAGCGATGAGTTTTTTTTAAATATTAAGCACCTCTTTCCTTTCATGTTCATTTTTTTGCACCAATGTAAAGCATAATGTCCTCAATTGTAGGCCTGGCAGTTTTAACCCCTAATAAATTCTGAAGCTTTAAATTTTTGGTACATAATCCCTCATATCCGAAAGTTGTTTTCTTTATTCCTATAAGGTCTGATTTGATTACATCTGTCATGACCTCTCTATCAATATGTGTCAAGAGATACATATCAAGCATTTCATCTTTTCCTTTAGAAAAAACAATTTTACCATCATCAATCATGGTTATATAATCAGCAATTTTTTCAAGATCACTTGTAATATGTGTTGAGAATAGTATGGACCTTTCCTCTTTTTGCATAAGTTCTAATAGTAGATCAATTACGTCTGCTCTTGCAATAGGATCAAGAGCTGCTGTGGGTTCGTCAAGTATGATTAATTCTGGATTATGACATAGTGCCATTACAACTCCGAATTTCATTTTCATACCGTTTGAATATGCTGAGAGTTTTTTACTTGGATCAAGGTCAAAGCGGTTCATCAGCTCGTCAAATCTTTTATCATCAAAGGTTTTATAAAAGGGTGATATCATTTTTTTGATTTTAGTGGGTTTGAGATTAAGAGGGTAGATTAAATTGTCAAATACAACCCCTGTTTTTGCTTTAACTATTTCTTCGTTTCCAAACATAGGGATGCCGTCGAACAACACTTTTCCGGATGTTTTTGGAATCATATTAAGCATTGTTTTTATAAGGGTGGTTTTGCCTGAACCGTTCTTTCCTATAAACCCCATAATAGTTCCCTTTTCCACTGGGAAGATTACATCTCTCAAAGAGAACTTGCCGATACTTGCTTTTAAGTTTTTGATTTCCAAAGCATTATTTATCATCTTCAATACCTCCATATATTTCATTTAAAACTTTAAACATTTCCACGGATGATATGTCGGTTGTGTCTGCAAAGTCTTTGATTTCAAGAAGTCTTTCCCTAAGCATATCAAGGTGTATTGATTTAATTTTGTTTCTGTCAATCTTTTCTACAAAGCACCCTCGCCCTTGTAAATTGATGACAATACCCTCTTTTTCAAGTTCTTCATAAGCGCGTTTCACGGTTATAATTCCAACTTTCAAATCTTTTGCCATAAGTCTTATTGACGGTAATTGCTCTTGGGATTTTAAAGTTCCTTTGAGAACCATTTCTTTTATCTGAGTTTGTATTTGTTCATATATGGGCGTTTGCGAAAGGGCTGATATAAGTATATTCAAGCACACCACCTCCTTGTCTACTGTTATTATATGATAGACACAGTTAAATGTCAATAAATTCTTTGGATTACAATAAATTCTTATTTAATTAAGATAAAAACATAAAAATAGCTGACTAAAGTGTTTTGTTACACTTTAGTCAGCTATTTCTATGTTAAAGATGCCACTTGCCATGTGGGTGGCACCTTATTTTGAAGAATTAAATAAATTTGTTATAATATCGATAATTGGCTTTAGCAATCGTAAAAGAGCGCCAAGGATATCGGTTAATATAGGTATTGTAATTCCTATTTGTTGAAGAACATATATTAAAAGGAATATACCAAGTGTAATGCTTAGTATCCTTCCAATCATTTTAAATACGGCAATACCAAGATAAGCAAGTAATATTGCTAATGCAAACATAATAATGGTATTCAGATTAATATTAGAAAAATTAACATTCATAAACACACCTCCATTATTTATAAAATTATAACTTAAACGCTATGATTTAGCAACGGTAAAATATTCTGGAACTCAAGGAAAGCTTATGTAAAAATAAAAAAACACCAAATACCAAATACAGTTTCTACTGCAATAGTAAATGATGATATTACCGTGACAGACATTAACAATATTGATAGTATGTCGCTGAGTTTACACAGTGGTTAACAGTATTTTAATTCCAACCAAGGATAAAACTGATGCAGCAACAGACAGAGCAATTAAAATAGAAGAGAGTCTCGACATTTCAGGCACATTTTCATATTCAGGTTTCATAATAAATTATCTCCATTTCCGCCTTTAAAGGCTATAGCATAAAATTAAATCTAATACTGACCTTATGTAAATTTTGCAGCAACGTCTTTATTAATATAATACTAAATAAATGTTACATTAAGATGTCAATAATGTAAACATTTCATAAATTAGTGTGACAATTTATTTAACTTTATTCTTGCATAATTCTAACATTCATGGTATAAACTTATATTAATAAGAGCTCGTATACTTTTAGGCGGTGAGAATTTGAATATTAGAGAATTAATAGAAAAGAATATTGATACCATAAAAGGCTTAAGAAAAAAATTAAATATTAACGCTGAATTATCATTTCAGGAGCATAAGACTCAAGGTATTATTCTTGATTTTCTAAAAGATTTAAATATAGATACGAAAGTTTTAGCTGGCACCGGAGTGGTTGCTACTTTAAATTCAGGAAATACTTGCATTGCAGTTAGAGCAGATATGGATGCATTACCTGTAAATGGGGTTTCTCATGCTTGCGGTCATGATTATCATATGGCTATTGTTTTGGGTACTGCACTAATACTTAAAAAATTAGGCTTTGATAAAGTTGTAAAGTTTGTTTTTCAACCTGGTGAAGAAACTGAAGGTGGAGCTTTGCCAATGATAAAAGAGGGGGTACTTCAAGATCCACAGGTTAATTATATGATTGGATTTCATGTATGGCCAAATGTGTTCGTAGGAACAATAGAAGTGGCAAGTGGTGCCTCTATGGCTTCAGTAGATAATTTTCATGTGTGTTTTATAGGTAAGGGCGGACATGCTGCTATGCCTCATTTATGTAAAAATCCAATATATCCTGCCATAGAATTTATTCAGAGTATGAATGTACAATCTATAATAGAAAATAATCCTTTGGATCCACATATAATTACTTTTTCTTCTATACAATGTGGTAATGTCAATAATGTAATAGCAGAAAAATGTGAGGTTCTAGGTACCGTTAGGACATTTAACAGTTTACTTAGAAATAAGCTACAGGAAGATATACTAAAGAATTCGCATTTATCTGCAGATAAATATGGATGCAAGGTGGAAGTGAAATATGATTTTCAATATCCACATTTAGTAAGTGACAAATTACTCACTAATAAATTTATTGAGATTACAAAAGCACTTATAGGGGCAGAGAGGGTTTTACCACTAGAAAAAACTTTTGCTGCAGAGGATTTTGCATTTTTTACAGAAAAGGTTCCATCAGTACATTTTAGACTTGGAATACAAGATAAGTACAAAGGGAGCCAACCCCTTCATTCACCAGACTTTGATGCCTCTGAAGACGCTATTTTAAATGGAATTTATATTATTACAAATTTTATAATTTCATTGGAGTATTAAGGTGATATAATATATATTAAAGATGCCACTTGCCACGTGGGTGGCACCAATATTTCTTCCAATATTTAAGGAGAGTGAAGGTTGTGTATAAACTTTTAATTGCTGATGATGAAGCAAGGATTCGAAGGGGACTGCGAAATGCCTTAAACTGGAATGAATTAAATATTGAAGTGGTGGGCGAGGCTGAAGATGGTGAAGTAGCCTTAGAACAAATTCAAAAATTGAAACCGGACTTGATATTTCTAGATATTTGTATGCCTTTCTTAAATGGTTTAGAACTTATTGAAAGATTGAATAAAGTAGAGCCAAATTGTATTATTATAATAATAACCGGACATGATGAATTTGAATACATACATGAGGCTTTGAAACTTAAAGTATTTGACTACCTTTTAAAACCTGTTCAAAAAGATGCACTTAGAGATACAGTCAATAAAGCAATAAAAGAAATAAGCAAAAATGAAGAGAAAAAAATTTATATGGATTGGACAAGCAGGCAATTAGATCAGAATTCTGAGGTGTTAAAACAAACTTTTCTAAAAAATTGGTTCAATGGGAATTTTACATATGAGGAAGTATTAAATGAATTAAATTTTTTTAAATTTAAACTTAATTCTAATGTGGGAATAGTAGTAATTAAAGTAATAGAGCGATTGAATTATGAGGTATATTCAAAAGACTGGGATAGGAAATTACTAAATTTTGCATTAACTAATGTTGCACTTGAACTAATGAACAAATTTAATCCTGAAATTACATATATTGATGATGATAATAATATTGTAATAATTAGTAATGTGAGTAATATTTCTGAATGGTTAAATGTAGGAAATGAAATAAAAGATAAAATTTATTCTTATCTGCACTATACCGTAATATTAGAACAAAAGACAATTCCAAGTGGTATTGCGTCAGTAAGAAATACTTATAAGGAGATTATCACGAGTATAAGTAAAATTGCTGCTTATAAACCTATAGTGCTTTTAGCTATTAGATATATTGATACAAATTATTATGTAAACGATTTGAGTTTAGGCGATGTAGCGGAAAAATTTAGTGCAAGTTCTTCTTACTTAAGCAAACTATTAAAACAAGAGACAGGTTTATCTTTTATTGATTATCTCACAAAGTATAGGATTAACAAGTCCATTTGTATGATGGATGACCCTAAACTTAAAATTTATGAAATTGCTCAGGCCGTAGGATATAGTAATCAACATTACTTTTGCAAAGCCTTTAAAAAGGTTATGGGGTTTGCTCCAACTGAATATCGAGGAGGTAACGTTTGATTGATTAAAAAACATAAAGAAAAAGGAATATATATATTTGTTCTAATTTTAATGATTGTTATTGTAGCAACCACTATTAAATTAATTACTACAAAGAAATCTGAAGGTGTAGAGTTTGTTATTGGAATGTCACAAGCAAATTTGACCGAGCCTTGGAGAATCTCCATGAATGAAGAAATAATCGAGGAAGCAAAGGAGTATAAAAATATAAAAATTATATATAAAGATGCTGGCGGGGACACAGATAAACAGAAAAAAGATATAAATGAACTGGTGAGTGCTGGTGTGGACTTATTAATTGTATCAATAAATGATTCAAAAAAATTGACTCCGTTGGTAAGTAAAGTGTTTAAATCCATGCCAGTAATAGTTCTGGATAGAGCAGTTGAAGGGTATGATTATTCATTATATATTGGACCGGACAACGAAAAAATAGGAATTCAAGCAGGGAATTTGGCAATAGATTTAATAGGAGAAAAGCAAGGCAAAGTTATTGAGGTTCAAGGTGTATTAAATTCTTCCCCAGTTATAGCAAGGAGTAATGGCTTTAGATCAGTGCTAAAAAATCATACTAATGTTAAAATAGCTAGAACCATTGTTAGTGAATGGCAAAGGGATGAAGCAGAAGATAAAGTTACAGAGGTGTTACAGGCAGATAAGGATATTGATGTTATTTTTGCGCATAATGATTATATGGCATTGGGAGCTTATAAAGCTGTATATAAAATGGGTCTTAAAAATATAAAAATTATTGGGGTGGATGGTCTTACCGGAGAGAATGGAGGACTGGATTTGGTTTCAAAGGGAATGCTTCAAGGTACTTTTACTTGTAAAACTGGAGGCAAGGAAGCTGTAAGTTATGCAATGGAAATCTTAAACAAAAGTGGAGACATACCAAAAAAAACTATATTGAAAAGTGAAAAAATTACATTGGTAAATGTAGATGAATATTTAAATAGTAAATCCAAAAACTTAGTAGATAATAAAGATATAACCCTTGGGTATGCTCAATTGATGTCAGAGAGTAAATGGAGAGATGCCGATGCTAAATCAATTAAAACTGCAGCCAAAGGTGCCGGTATTAATTTGGATTTTAGAGAAGAAGGTTATACCCAAGAAGATCAGAAACGATTAATTAGGGAATTAATTAAAAAGAAGGTAGATATAATTGCCTTTTCACCTTTTGTGAAGTCTGGATGGGATGATGTTTTGAAGGAGGCAAAGGATGCAGGAATTCCAGTTGTTGTAAGCGATAGAAGCGTTGATTCAGATGATTCTCTCTGGGCATGTAATATTGGGTCGGATTTTTTGGAGGAGGGAAGACGTGCTGCAAGGTTATTATTAGAATACTTTAAGAATAAAGAAGTAAATATATTTGAACTTCAAGGGAATATAGGATCAGCACCAGAAATTGAAAGAGAAGCTGGTTTTTATGAAGTAATTAAAGATTATCATAACTATAAAATAGTAGCGACGAACACTGGGAATTTTAATTTCAAGGATGGTAAGGAAGCAATGATAAAATTTCTTAGAACAAAGAGTAAAACAATAAATGTTGTATATGCTCACAATGATGATATGGCTCTTGGGGCCATTGAAGCTATAAAAGAAGCTGGGCTTATTCCAGGAAAAGATATTATTGTTATTGGAATAGATGGCACTAGGCAAGCTTTAATGTCTATAATAAAAGGTGATATGTATTGTACTATAGAGTGCAATGCACTTTTAGGTCCTCAATTAATGAAAACAGTTAAACAAATAATGAAGGGTGTTGAGGTTCCTGTAAAAATAGTAAATGCTGAGGACATTTTTACCAAAGTTAATTCAGAAACTGAAGTTAATAATAGGCAATATTAGTTTTAGGCATTTTATTTAAGATGATTAATTTAGCTCTGCAACAGCAGGGTTATTTTTTTTGTTCTTAATAGTATAAATAATAACTGAATATTACAAATACAACAATGTTAATTTACTATACAATAAATGTAAACGATTCAATAATATTAATCAGGGGGGTTTATTAATGAAAAGGAAAAAAATAATTGCATTTGTATCAGCGCTTATTTTAGCTACTACAATGTTTGCTGGATGTGCTAAAAAGACAACAACTACAACTGGCGAGGCAGCAGCACCAGCAGCAGCAACTGCTAAAAAAATAGTTATAGGTTTTGCACAAATTGGTGCAGAAAGTGGCTGGAGAGACGCAGAAACTAACTCAGTAAAGGATATTCCAAATAATAATAAAGACATAGAATTAAAATTTTCAGATGGACAACAAAAGCAGGAAAATCAAATAAAAGCTATTAGATCTTTTATAGCTCAAAAAGTTGATGTTATAGCCCTTGCACCAGTAGTTGAATCAGGTTGGGATACTGTTTTAAAAGAAGCTAAGGATGCTAAAATACCAGTTGTTTTGATGGATAGAACTATAAAAGTTGCAGATGAGTCCTTATTCACTACATTTATAGGTTCTGACTTTCCACTGGAAGGTAAGAATGCGGCTAAGTTTTTAACAGATAAATATGGTAAAGATGGGAAAGTAAATATAGTTGAACTTCAAGGAACAGTGGGATCTAGCGCTCAGGTTGACCGTATGGCTGGATTTAAAGAAGGAATCAAAGATTTTCCAGGACTTAAGATTATAAAATCACAAACTGGTGACTTTACTCGTGCAAAAGGTAAAGAAGTTATGGAAGCTTTCTTAAAGTCAGATGGAAAAAATATTCAAGTTTTATATGCTCATAATGATGATATGGCAATGGGAGCTATTCAAGCAATTGAAGAATATGGTCTAAAACCAGGAACAGATATAGTTATAGTTTCAATTGATGGAATCAAAGATGCATTTACTGCAATGTCACAAGGCAAAACTAACTGTATAGTTGAATGTAATCCACTACTCGGACCACAACTAGCTCAAGTTGCTAAAGATTTAGTTGCTGGTAAGACAGTAGATAAATGGATAAAATCATCAGAAGGCGTTTTTGCTGGAGCTGCTGAAGCTACAAAGGCATTACCAGATCGTAAATACTAATTTATTGAATATTTAAAGTTTGATAACATAAGAGCATGAATACTTTTTAGAAGCATTCAGCTCTTATGTTGTAAATATTTAAAAGGGGGAAGTTTGATGTCTGATAGTAATATAGTTTTAGATATGAAGGGAATCTGCAAGACCTTTCCAGGAGTAATAGCTCTTTCAGCCGTTGATTTTCAACTTAAGAAAGGTGAAATTCATACACTTATGGGTGAAAATGGAGCAGGAAAATCAACCTTAATTAAGGTGCTTACTGGAGTATACCAAATTGATGATGGGAAAATAATTTTGGATGGAAAAGAAATTAGAATTACTTCCACTGGGGCTGCTCAAAAACATGGAATTAGTACTGTTTATCAGGAAGTAAATTTATGTTCAAATTTAACTGTGGCTGAAAATATATATATAGGGCGGGAGCCAATGAAAAGAGGAGCTATAGATTGGGATACCATAAATAAAAATGCTAAGAAATTATTAGAGGACAGACTGAATTTAAGAATCGATGTAAAAAAACTATTATCCTCTTATTCTGTAGCAATACAGCAGTTGGTTGCAATTGCACGTGCAGTTGATATTTCAAGAGGAATATTGATATTAGATGAGCCTACTTCCAGCTTGGATAGCAATGAAGTAAAAGAATTATTTAAGGCTATGCGAAAATTGAAAGATGAGGGTATGTCTATTGTTTTTGTAACTCATTTTTTAGACCAAGTTTATCAAATATCTGATAGGATAACTGTGCTTAGAAATGGTAAATTTATTGGGACTTATGAAGCAGCGAAGCTTTCACGAATGGATTTAATATCTAAGATGGTAGGCAAAGAACTTAATAATATAGAAAGTATTAGTAAAAAATCTAGAGAAACAAGCTTCAAGTTAATTGAAGGTAATTTCGTAAAAACACTTAAATTGGGCAAAAGAGGTACTATAGAACCTTTCGATATAGATATAAAACAAGGAGAAATCCTTGGATTTGCTGGGCTACTCGGGTCTGGAAGAACTGAAACTGCAAAAGTAATATTTGGTATTGATAAATCAGATCATGGCACAATAAACATTAGGGGCAAGGAATATTCTTATATTTATCCACTAAAAGCTATTCAAGAGGGCTTTGGATTTTGTCCTGAAGATAGGAAGGTTGAAGGTATAATTGGTGAATTATCTATTAGAGAAAATATAATACTAGCACTTCAGTCAAGTATGGGAATTTTTAAATATTTGCCAATGAAAAAGCAACAGGAGATTTCTGAAAAGTATGTACAGTTATTAAAAATAGTTACGCCTAGTATAGAAAGAAGAATCGATAACTTAAGTGGCGGAAACCAGCAAAAGGTAATACTAGCAAGATGGCTTGCAACAAATCCTCAGCTTTTAATTTTAGATGAGCCCACAAGAGGAATTGATGTAGGTGCAAAAAGTGAAATAATGAAACTAGTAATGAAGCTTGCAAGTGGCGGTATGACAATTATATTTATATCTTCAGAACTCCAAGAAATGGTAAGGTGCTGTGATAGGGTACTTATACTAAGAGATAGGGTGATTATTAGGGAGCTAATAGGCGAGGAAATACAGGAAAGCGCCATTATGAAAACTATTGCCGACGGGGGTATCAGTTATGGACAAAACTAAGTATGAAAATATTTTTTCGAAAATTTATAGTATGGCAATATTTTGGCCACTGATGTGCTTGATTACAATTATTCTAATTAATTTTATTATAAATCCAGGATTCTTAAAAATAGAAATGAAGGATGGTCATTTATTTGGAAGTCTAATAGATATATTAAATAGAGCAGCACCACTTATCCTTATATCTCTTGGAATGACGATAGTAATTGCAGTGCAAGGAATTGATATTTCAGTAGGCTCTGTAATTGCAATAAGTGCCTGTGTTTCAGCTACAGTTATAGTAAGTAATGGACCAGTAATTTTGGCTATAGGTGCAGGGCTATTTGCAGGGCTACTTTGTGGCATGTGGAATGGGTTTTTAGTTGCATATATTGGAGTGCAACCAATGGTAGGTACATTAATTTTGTATATCGTAGGTAGGGGAATAGCTCAACTAATAACAGATGGAAAAATATTAACCTTTACTAATAAATCTTTTATTTTTCTAGGGACTGGATATTTACTCATACCTATACCTGTATACATTGCTATAGTTGTAATACTTATAATGTATTTTATAATAAGAAAAACTTCTCTCGGACTATTTATTGAGGCGATAGGAGTTAATAGAGAGGCTAGTAGATTTTCTGGAATAAATGCAAGAAAGGTTATTTTTTCACTTTATGCTATATGTGGTTTACTAGCAGGGCTTGCAGGACTCATTATATGTTCTAATATAAAAAGTGCAGATGCAAATAATGCGGGGCAGTGGTTAGAGCTAGATGCAATTCTCTCTGTTGTTATAGGAGGGACATCTATGTCAGGTGGAAGATTTTATCTAGGAGGAACAGTTGTAGGGGCACTATTTATACAAAGTCTTACTACTACTATATATAGTATTGGAGTTCCACCTGAGGTTACACTTGTTGTTAAAGCACTTGTTGTTATAACAGTAGTTCTCATTCAGTCTCCAATATTTAGAAAGATGCTAAATACAAGTAGCATAACTCGAAATTATAAGATAAAGAAGGTGGCAAAGCTATGAATGGGAAAGTTATAAAATTTTCTGGCTTTAAAATAAAACAAGCTAATGTTTCAATTTACGCCACTATAATATTATTCACCATATTATTTGCAATTGGATCCGTAAGTTATGATAATTTTTTTACACCTCAGGTGTTTGCTAATTTGTTTATAGATAACGCATATCTTATAGTTGTTGCGGTGGGAGAAACCTTTGCAATACTTACAGGAGGCATTGATCTTTCAGTCGGTGCTATGATTGCCTTTGTAAGCATGATTTCTGCTGATTTACTTAGAAAAGGAGTAAATCCTATTCTAGTAATAGGTTTCGTGCTATTAGTAGGTATTACTTTTGGAACGGTTCAAGGATTTTTAATTCAAAAATTCAAGCTCCACCCTTGGATTGTTACTTTGGCTGGTATGTTTTTCGCTAGAGGTTCAAGTTATTTAATAAGTATTAATAGTATTACTATAGAGAACCCAACTTTTACAAATATATCTAGTTTAAGAATCCCTATTGGAGGGGGAAGTCATATTTCAGTGAATGTAGTGGTAAGTTTAATAGTTGTGGGGGTTGCAATGTATATTTTAAAATATACCAAGTTTGGAAGAACTATATATGCAATTGGTGGAAATGAAAATTCCGCAATGCTTATGGGACTTCCTGTTGCAAAGACTAAAATATTAGTTTATACATTTTCGGGCTTTTGTTCGTCTTTAGGTGGACTTCTATTTACTATATATACTCTTTCAGGATATGGACTCCATTGTAATGGCATGGAAATGGATGCCATTGCAGCTTGCGTAATCGGTGGAGTGTTACTCACCGGTGGCATTGGTTCTGCAATAGGACCTATGTTTGGGGTGCTAACTACTGGGGTTATTCAAAGTCTAATAATGTTTCAAGGCACTCTTAATTCATGGTGGACTAAAATTGCAGTAGGCATGCTATTGTTCATATTTATTGCGCTACAAAGAATTATTGTAATTAGAAATGAAAAAAGAAAAACTGTTATTTCTGAAAGCAAGGTGTCTAGTTAAAATGCCCCTTTTGTAATATTTATATAGATAAAAGCACTCTATTAATTTGAAGAGTGCTTTTATATTGTGCAAATATGGATTATGATAATAGTGTAATTAATTCAAGACTATGGGGGGAGTAAAGTGAAAAAAATTTCAGTGATATTTTCTAATAAAAGTATTGGAAGTAAATTGTCTTTTTATTTCTCCTTAGTAATCTTACTACCAATTATTACAATTTCAATTTTAGGGAATTTATTATATAAAAATTCTATCACTAATCAACAAGATGAAAATATAAAGCAGCTGGTAAGTCAAATCAGTAATAATATAGATTTTTATATAAAGGATACTGAAAATATAATTAATTATTTATCTCAGGACCCAAGAATATTAAGGTTTTTAAAGGATGATGTAAACGCAAAAGGTATTGAGGATGATGTATCTAAAGCCATATATAGCTTTACTACCTTCCACCCTGAGATAGCTGGAATAGCCATAGTTAATCAAAATGATATATTTATAAGTGATGTTATGGGTAGAATTTCAAGAGATCCTCTGACAAATGAAAAGTGGTACGTGGGGGCTTCAAAAAATCCTAATACTATGCATCTTTTTAGTAAACCTGTAGGTAGAAATATAAATAATATTTTTCAATATAGTGCGGATGAGGTAGTATCAATGTCAAAAGCTATAATTGATAAAAAAACAGGCAAATGCATTGGCGTAATTCTCATTGATATGAAGCTAGACATTATAAAAAGTGTAATAGAAAATGTTAAACCTGCGAAAACTGGGTTTGTTTACATTGTAGATTCTACTGGAGAAATAGTATATTCACCAGTTAATGAAATAGTATATAGAATAAAAGGTGATTGGATTGAGAACACCAGTGATAAAATTTTAATTAAGAGAATTAAAGATAATGATTATGAAATAATTCATAAGAATTCAACCTATACTGGTTGGAGAACTGTGGAGGTATTCCCCCTAAATGAAAGCTTAAAAGTCATAAACTCCTTGGCATATTACTCTATCCTTATTGCCATTATTACCTTGTTTATTGCGGAGATATTAGCTATATTTTTTACAAGCACAATAGTAAAGCCCATTTCAAAACTAAAAAAACTTATGAAAAAAACTGAAGAAGGCAATTTTGATGTATTTTTTAACAGTAAATATAATGATGAGATTGGTGAGCTTGGAAGTGCGTTTAATAATATGGTTAGAGAGATTAAGAATTTAATTAGCTTAGTACAAATAGAAGGCAAAAAGAAAAGAAAAGCGGAAATAAGTATATTGCATGCTCAAATAAAGCCTCATTTCATATATAACACTTTGGATACAATTCAGTGGATGGCTCAAGAACATGATGCACAAGATATTGTTGATATAGTCGGAAATTTGACTAATCTTCTAAGAATAGGCCTAAGTAGGGGTGAGGAAATTATTAAAATGTCCCAGGAAATTAAACATGTGGAAAGCTATTTATTAATTCAAAAGATGAGGTACGAGGATAAGCTTAATTATGAAATTAATGTAAAAGACGAAATATTGGATTTCCGCGTAATAAAATTAATACTACAGCCACTGGTAGAGAACGCAATTTATCATGGCATAAAGGAGAAAAGAGGCATTGGGTATATTAAAATAAATGGTGAAATTAAAAATGATAGAATTTATTTTACTATTGAGGATAATGGTATAGGCATAAAGGAAGAAAAATTAATAGAAATAAATGAAATGCTGCAAGGTAAAACTAACTCTAATTCTGTAGTTGGATATGGTATTTTTAATGTAAATGAAAAGATAAAATTGACTTATGGAGAGGAATTTGGATTAGAATACCATAGCATTTATGGAGAAGGAACTATGGTAGCATTGTGGCATCCAATTATAAGAGATTAAATAATTGTACCACACATCAGGTGGGTAGCACCTAAGATTTGCTATTTTATTAAAATTAAGTTAAGATAGGGATAAGATGTGTATCCCTATACATAATGAATAAAAAGGTATAGGATTGTGAAAAAAATGAAATAGTAAAGTATACTTTAAATTTTTAATAGGTTAAGATTTAAAGAAAATTTTAATAAATAGTTTAGGAGGTATTTAAAAATGAATTCTACAATTATGGCTATTGCCTTAGAAAAAAGAAATAGGTTCGCTCCAAATTTACAAGAAATTTTAACAAAACATGGTTGTATTATTAGCATGAGATTAGGACTACACGAGACATCAAAAGATTTATGTGCAGAAAGAGGATTAATTTTATTGCAACTTTGTGGTGAAAAAGAAGAAATATCTGCTTTAAAAGAAGATTTAAGCAAGATTGAAGATATCAAAGTAAACACAATGTCCATATAAACAAAGAGGCAAGCCACATTAGGCTTGCCTCTTTGTTTGTAGATAATAAATTTTATACACAATCTAAGTTAATGTTTGGCGTGAATAAAATCATGCCACTTGCCATGAGGGTGGCACTAACAAAATGTAGCGTGTTAATTCCTAGTTTATTAGCTGCTTCAATATTTACTAAGGTATCATCAATAAATAGAGATTCCTCTGCATTTAGGTTATATGTATCTAAAAGTTTAGTATAGATTTCAGCTTCAGGCTTTAGAAGGTTTTCTTTATAGGATATTATACCTCCATCAAAATTTTTAAAGAAATCATATTTGCAGCAAATAGATTCAAAAGCTAATGAATGAAAATTTGAAAGAAGATATAGTTTATAACCATTTTTTTTTAGCTGATTCAAAATTTTCACTGTGCCCTCAATAGGTGTCAATATGTCTATCCAATTATCCATACATTTCTTAATATGTATTTCATGATCAGGGTTTCTTAATGATATTGCTTTTACTGCTTGCTCTTGAGTTAATATTCCTCTGTCTAGATGAAGCCACTCTTCACTTTGAAATATTTCTTTGTATAGAAGTTTTTCAGTGTCATCATCGTTAAAAGTTCTTTTAAGATAAGCTAGTGGATTAAATTCTAGTAATACATTTCCAATATCAAAGATTATGTTTTTAATCATTTATACCTCCGTAGTAGTAAATTAAGATTATGATACAACTATAAAATAAATACTAACACAAATAATTGTATCATAAAAGCAAAACAAAGCGATTTTATCTATTTATAATCTTTATAATATAGCATATCTCATCATCATTAATAATAGTAGTATATTCCTTTTCAAGAATACTTGCAGACTGCCTTATCTTTTGAAATTGTTTAATATGACTTTCTTTAAAATCGTTTATGTTTTCAAATATTACAGCATCTTTATGTATGCATCTATCTAACATGCAACCAATGTGAACTATAAAATCGATAATATCATCTTGTTGTTCACTTTTATAATTTAATTCAATAGCTTCAATAAATTTTTTTATATTTATAATAGCTATCTTAGGGTTTATATATTTAACATATTGTTCAAGCATTTCCTTAGATGTTTCGTAAACACTTTTAATGCTCTTTGCGCTGGCATTTTTATTATTTATATTTGTATCTAGGAATTTTAGGAATTGTTTCTGGAAGGTTTCATCTAAAAGTTTGTTTATGGGGAAGTAGGGTATATTTACTTTAGGTCTAAAGCTTCCTAGAATTGCTATTACATTAAATTTTTTTGCTATTTCTTCAATGTTCTCTTCTGAATCTATATAGTTGGTTGTTATAATTTCAAACTCACTTTTATATTCAATGTCTAATATTTCTGTAAGTATATTTTTAGCTATTATGCTTGCTCCTTGACCTGTTATGCAGAAGGTAACTATTGCTTTCTTCTTATTTTCATTTTGGGTTATATTATTCATATCCTTATTAACCAAAGAGGTGTAAATACCCTCAAGAGTAGAATCCTTATATAATATATTTCTTAATGATTCTATAACAAGTAGTGTAGACACATTATCAATGGTTTTGATTTTTATTCCGGTTTCATTCATAAGTTTTTCTCCGAAGTTTCTAAAAGATCCCATATCTACGAGAAAAAGAATACCCTTGCCCTTATCAATAGCTAATACCGTAGCTTTTACCTTGCTATAAGTTTCAGATATAATAGCATCAAGAGGCATATCAATTGCCTTTGCTAAATCTGTATTTAAAAGTGAATTAGCTACATTTGACATACTAGAAGCGGTACTATCACCATGACATGCAACAATAATTCCAATATTACTTTCATTTGTATTTTCTAACTTATTATTTGCTAATAATACGGTAAGAAAACCTTTTTCATCTTCAGGAACGGTAATTTTAAATTTTTCATCTAATTGCTTAACTAATTCTTTTGCAACCCTGAATTCTTCGGGATGCTCTTTCTTTATTTTTAGGATATTTGGATTTATAATTGGTTTTTTCTCTGAAATTCTTTTCAAAAGAGATTGCAAATGAAATGCAAATGCAAAAATAAATTTGTTATTAAACTTAGTAGAAAGTTCCTTTTGCGCACTTGTTATCAAGTCAGCAGAGGCGTCTGCGATATCTTTAGAAACAAGTTTATATAATTGATCTATATTTAACCTATTTGAATTAAAATCTTTCATTACCTCACTAAAATGTTTCTCTATTAGTGTACTTATTTCCAGGTCAATCGATTCTTTAGGGAGTCCCATAAGTTTTAAATCATCAACTTTTTTAATTATAAGTTCATATACATCCTTTTTTGATTCATTAGGTTGATATTCATTAATCAACGAGGGAGATATAATTAAGTTTTCTGTAAACATATTTAAATATGTTTTAACTTCATTTGTTATATTATTATAATTAAAAGCATAATCCCGTAATTCTTTATCCAACATTTTAAATTCTATAATAAGTTCCTGGTTGATTTGAAGATGTTCAAGAAAAGACTTCGCACAAAGAAGTTTTATTTCAGATTTTAACTGACCTATATTTCCTAATTTGAATTCATATAGTGCAAGAGCTTTAAGTACTTCAGGTGAAACCATAATTTTCATATTTAAATTTATTGATTCGTAAGAAAATAAACTTTCAATTATTTCAATTTTTTCTCTGATAGCCTTTTCTCTGAAAAGGGGTAGAGTGATTAGTACAGGAATTCTTCTCAAAAATGTAGATAAAAGCGTGCCGTTAGGATTTTCAGTGGTAGCAGCTATAATTAATATATTACTTTTTCTTTTTTTTCCAGCTTCACCTAACCGGTGATATTCTCCCTTGTCCATAAGATTGAAAAGCATTTCTTGTCCCTCATGGGGAAGCCTATGAATTTCATCCAGGAAAAGGATTCCATCATTTGCCTTTTCAACCAAACCAATGTTTTCTCTTTCAGCACCAGTAAAGGCACCTTTACTGTGACCAAATAATTGTGATAACAGCAACTGAGGATTGTTAAAATAGTCAGAACAATTAAAAGAAATAAAAGGAAAATCGCTTTCTGAAAGCCTTCTTTTTGCTTTTCCAAACTCATACATGGCATGAGCAAAGGTGGTTTTTCCAACCCCACTTTCACCTAAAATTAATGTATGGAGTCCTTTAGGTGGATATATGATGGCAGCTTTTGCCTGACCTATTTGATTCAAAAGACTATTAGTACTTCCTATTAAATGTTGAAAAGGATCAATTGAAATATTTTCTGCTTTTGAATTGTTAATAAAGCTTTCTAATTCATCGGTGGTAAATGTATCATTTAATATTTCAGTATTACCTATATTAAGCACTTCAATAACAGCTTTTGGTACGAAGGTAACAGGTCTACTGTTTATTTTTACTAATTTTGATGTCTTCCATAATTCGCTCAATATAGTACTGGCATTGTTTCTTACTATATTCAAATTCTCCTGTATTTCTCCAGCATCTATTCCATAAGTACTATGATTTTTTATGGAATTCAACATATAATCTACTGTAATTTTTTCTGTTATGTATTTGAGAACAATATCTATATTTTTCAAAAAATTCACCTGCCATTTTACTTTACTTAGATTTTCTATTTTTTTTATTACTATAAATGTTTAGTACATACCAAAGAGCAATTTTCAAAATTATTCCTCTTTTTATTAATACTATTATAATATTTAGAAAAAAGCAACGGTATATTTTAAATCAGAAACATAAGAAATGAGTTATAATAATAAGTATTATTGTTTTGGAGGGGATTTAATGAATTACAAAATCGATTTACATGTGCATTCATATATGTCTGATGGAACATGCAGTCCGAAAGAAATAATAGAACTTGCATGTAAAAGCGGAGTAAAAGCTATAGCTCTGACAGATCACGATAACATAGATGGAATTCATGAAGCTGAAAGGGAAGCCTTAAAACATAAGGTGGACTTTTTGAAGGGAATAGAAATAAGCTCTTTATATGAAAATGGAAGGATACTTCATATTATCGGACTCGGAATTGATACAGGCAATTCAGAATTTTTAAAAGTTTACACTAGGATGAAAAAAGCAAGAGAGGAAAGTGTAAAAGATATACTTAAAATATTGGAGACGCAGGGGATTTATATAGATATAGATGTTCTAAAAAAGAATTCTTTAAATCAATATTTGGACAGATATGATATACATAAATATTTTATTCAAAGTGGTATAAGCAATAATGCACAAGATATTTGGGACAAATACTTAGATCCTATTGCATACGGAAGTGATGAATTAATAAAGGTTGAAGAGACTATAGAAATTATTAAAAAATCAGGCGGGCTATCTTTTCTAGCACATTATAATAAAAGGATAGGACTTCAGGGATTTAGCAAAATTCAAATGGAAGAGCACATAAAAAAATTAATGTACTTAGGGCTTAATGGGATAGAAAAATATTACCCCTCTTACAGTAAAGAAGATATTGAGTATTTAAATTACTTAGTTAATAAATATAATTTAATTCCTTCAGGCGGAACAGATTTTCATGGTAAAAATAGGCCTGAAATAGGTCTAGGAGTAGGAAGTAATAATTTTTCAATTCCTTTTAGCATATATGAAAATATAATAGGAAAGCTAAATATCATTTAATTAAAGAAAATTTATAATGTTTTGAAAATTCGAATAAAAAGTATGCACTAAGAATAGAAAATAACCTTAGTGCATACTTTTTTTAAGGAATATAGTATATAGGCCAGTTAAATTGTTATGCACTACATTGGCATAATACTTGCTTTGACATATATACATATAGAACATTTAGTAAAGGAGCAGATAGTTATGGATGAAAATGAAGTTTTATTGCATGAAGATTTGATTTTACTTAATTATGAAGCAGAAAGTAAAGAGGAATTATTAGAAAACTTGTCAAAAATATTAAAGGAGAAAGGTTATGTAAAGGATTCCTTCTCAGAAGGTGTTTTACAAAGAGAAATAATTTATCCAACAGGGTTAAACACTGCTGGCGTTAAAGTAGCAATACCTCATACTGATGCAATACATGTTGAGAAACCTGCTATCCTTGTTGCATTATTAAACAAACCAGTTAGTTTCAAAGAAATGGGAAGTGGAGTTAAAGATGTTGAAGCTAAATTGATATTTATGCTTGCTATTAAAAACCCAAGTCGTCAGGTACAAACATTAGGTAAGTTAATGTCGATTTTTTCAGAAAAAGATAAATTACTTAGTATTTACAACTCAACCACTACGAAAGAGGTGATAGACAAGTTATCTAAAATTTTATCTTAGTTATAAATATTAAACTTAAAAAATAAGAGGAGGAATTTATTATGAGTAAAATGAAAAGAATAATTGTTGCATGTGGATCTGGAGTTGCAACGTCACAAACGGTTGCATCTAAAATTGAGAGTATGTGTGAAGATGAAGGACTTAATGTAAACGTTGACGCAGTAGATATCAAGTCTCTTGAAAGCTTTATAGATCAGTGCGATATTTATGTTTCTATAGTCCCAACTGGTTTAAAGGATTGGGGAAAACCAACCATAAGTGGAATACCATTTTTAACTGGTATCGGAATTGATGAAGAGTTTGATAAACTTAAAGAGATGTGTCAAAAATAAAAAAAATGTTTTCAATTGGTACGGATACAGGGTAATATAAAACTAATTAATTAGGAGGAAAGCTATGGAGTCTGTAGTTAAATATATATTAAATTTAGGATCAGGTATATTTTTACCAATAGTTATGATTCTACTTGGTTTGATTATTAAAATGAAACCTAAAAAAGCAATAACATCTGGATTAACACTCGGAATAGCATTTACTGCTATGAACATGGTTTTAGGATTTATGTTTACGTCGATTAGTCCCGCAGCTAGCGCATTTGTTAAAAATACAGGAATTAATTTATCAGCAATCGACGTTGGTTGGGCTCCAATGGCAGCAATAGCATGGGCTTGGCCCTATGGTTTGGCTGTATTCCCTCTTCAGATTGGTATAAACTTACTTATGTTAGCTTTAAAATGGACAGATTGTTTGAATGTAGATCTCTGGAATGTGTGGGGCAAAATTTTTACAGCCACATTAGTTGCAGCAGTAACTGGAAGTGTACCATTAGCATTTGTTGCTGTCATAATACAAATTGTTCTTGAACTTAAAAGTGGGGATATAACACAAAAGCAAATATACGAGATTACAAAAATACCGGGGGTTGCATGTACTCACCCTATGTTAATACAAGCAGCTATACTTGCACCTATAAATAGGCTTCTAGATTTTGTGCCAGGTATAAATAAAATAAATATAAATGCGCAACAATTGAAGGAAAAAATAGGCGTATTTGGTGAAAATAGTGTTATGGGATTTATTGTTGGTGCTTTAATTGCCGTATTTGCTGGATTTGATCTAAAAGGCGTTTTAAATACGGCAATGCAAGTTGCTACAGCTCTTGTTCTCTTCCCAATGGTAGCAAAATTATTCATGCAGGCACTTGCTCCAATAGCTGATGCTGCAGGTACTTTCATGAAGAAAAGATTTAAGGGTAGAGAAATCCACATTGGTCTTGACTGGCCTTTCATGGCAGGACAAGCAGAAATATGGGTTGCTGCAATTTTACTAGTACCTTTTGAATTAGTAATTGCTGTACTAATGTCAAAAGCAAGTTTAAACACTGTCATTCCTCTAGCGGGTATTGTAAATGTAATAATTATTGTACCTGCACTAGTTGTAACAGGTGGGAATTTAATAAGAATGATTATTCTTGGTTTAATAGGAACACCAATATTTTTAGCCATTGCTACAAGCTTTGCACCTATTACAACTAGTCTTGCAAAAGCAGTAGGAACTATAGAAATTCCAAAAGGCCAGTTTATTGCTTTTTTCGGAGTAGAGATGCCTGAATTAAGATGGGCACTTGCTCATGGATTAAATATAATACATGGAGAGATAGTTGGTTTTATTGCATTAATAGGTTTCTTTGGTCTATTCTTTTGGTATGCAAAATATATGAAGAAAAGAGATATGGGAGAGACTTTGGATTCTGAAATTAGTGTAAGTAAAACACAAAAAATATAAACTTAAGAGGAGAGATATAATATGTTAGAAGAATTAAAAAAACAAGTTGTAAGAATAGCACAGGAAGCTGATAGGACAGGTTTATGTAAGCATAAATCAGGAAACTTTAGTATTAGAGATAAAGAAACAGGCTACGTTGTAGTAACTCCATCAGGCGTGGATAGAGAAGAATTAACTTACCATGATATATGTGTTGTAGACTTAGAGGCGAGTGTTATAGAAATAGAAACAAAAGTAAGGCCAACAAGTGAACTATTAATGCATCTTCAAGTCTATAAAACAAGACCTGATATATTTGCAATGGCACACACACATTCCCGTTTTGCTACTTCCTTTGCTGTAATAAAAAAGGAAATACCAGCTATAATATATGAATGTGCTAATTTTGGATTAAAGGATGGTGTAGTTCCAGTAGCGAAGTATGGAAGACCAGGAACTAGAGCTCTTTCAGACAGTGTTATTGAACCTATAAAAAGATCAGATATAATACTTTTAGAAAAACATGGAGTAGTAGCGGTAGATAAAGACCCTAAGGAAGCACTTTTAAAAGCTCATTACGTAGAAGAATTAGCTGAAATATATTATAGAACTCTTATGCTGAATGGTGGTAAGGAGCCAGATGCTTTTACTGCAAAAGAACTTGAGGAATGGAAATATCCATCGGAAATAAAGCTTTAAAATAAAGTACAAGTGGAGGTGTAAGTGTAATGAAAAAGCTAATAAATAAACCAGAAGATTTTGCAAGGGAAACTATAGAGGGAATAATTGCAGCTCATCCAGAGTGTTTAAAAATAGTAGATAATAATTTCAGATGTGTGGTTAGATCTGATAATAAAAAGGTGAATAAAGTTGCAATAGCTACGGGGGGAGGTTCAGGACATCTTCCAACCTTTCTTGGATACGTGGGATATGGCTTGGCTGATGGGGTTACTGTAGGAAATGTATTTGCGTCTCCAAGCGCTGAATGTATGTATGAAGTGGACAAGGCTATACATAATGGTGCAGGAGTACTACATTTATATGGAAACTATGGTGGAGATACAATGAATTTTGGAATGGCTGCAGACCTTGCTTCAATGGAGGATATAGAAGTTGAAGAAGTACTGGTAACAGATGATATAGCCTCTGCTCCAAAAGGAGAAAAGGAAAGAAGAAGAGGCGTTGCTGGAATATTTTATGCATATAAAATAGCTGGAGCTGCTGCTGAAAAGATGTATTCCTTAAAAGAAGTGAAAAGATTAGCTCAAAAAGCAGTTGATAATATAAGAACTATGGGAGTTGCATTAACACCATGTATTGTTCCTGAAGCAGGAAAAGCTACCTTTTCAATTGATGAAAATGAAATGGAAATAGGAATGGGGATACATGGAGAACCTGGAATAATGAGAACTGAATTAAAAAAATCAGATGAAGTCGTAGAACTTATAATGGACAAATTAATCGAAGATCTTCCATATAGTAAAGGAGATGAAATTTCCATTTTAATTAATGGATTGGGAGCTACTCCATTAGAAGAATTATACATTGCTTATAGAAAAGCTAATGAAATACTTAAGAATAAAGGCATTAAAATATACAGACCTTATATCGGGGAATTTGCTACTTCACTTGAAATGGCAGGCATGTCAATTTCTTTGCTAAAATTAGATAGTGAACTTAAGGAGCTTTTAGATCAGCCAGCATACACTCCGTTTTTTCAACAAACTAGATAATTTAAATACAAAGGAGTAAAATTTATGGGAAAAATAAATAAAAAATTTTTAAAAGATATATTAGGTGAGATAGTTGATGTTCTAAATAATGAAAAAGACTATTTAACTGAGCTAGATGCTGCAATGGGAGATGGAGATCTTGGTATAACAATGACAAATGGTTTTAAAGCCATTTATGACGAGGTAGATAAAATAGAACTTGAAGATATGGGGAAAATATTCATGAAGTTAGGCATGAAAATGAATTCAACTGTTCCATCTACCATGGGGACACTTATGTCCATATGCTTAACCAAATCCTCTATAGCAGTTAAAGGAATTAATGAAATAAGTCTTAAAGATGCAGTGAATATGGGAAGAGCTGCAGTAAAGGGAGTTATTGAAAGGGGTAAAACAAAGGTAGGAAACAAAACCATGTTAGATGCCCTTCATCCTGCAGTAGAAGCCTTAGCTAACTCATTAGAGGAGAATAAGACATTAAGTGAGTCTTTTGAAAAAGCTTATGAAGCAGCACAAAATGGAGTTGAAAAGACTAAAGAATTAATCCCTGTGCATGGAAGAGCAGCTTATTACCAGGAAAAATCTTTAGGAACCCCTGATCCAGGAGCTGTTGCTATGATGTTTGTATTTAAAGGGATTAAACAGAGCTTTAAATAAATTAATTTATGTAAGACTTCATTATATCTAAACTGCTATGGTAAAATCACCATAGCAGTTTTAATTATATATACACTCATTTTAAGTGAAATAGAATATAAGGTATTACCCAACAAATTCGCCATTTATGAATCTACCCGTATTTTGTACATTTTTATTATCATAATAATATACACCTAAACCATGAAAACGATTACCTTTAAAACCACCCTCATAAATTAACTGTCCATTATGTTTATAATACATTTTTCCTTCTCCATCAGCTGAGTCATCTTTAATATCTCCAACATATATGAAAGTGCCAGCATCCCAAAAATCTTTATTATTTAGTATTTTATAAAGAACTATTTCACAAGTGTTTTTTACCGCGATTGATTCTTTTTCTATATTATATAATTGTTGAACTGGCTGAAGTGAGGTACTATTGCCTACACATAAAAGTGATTGCACTATTGCTAGCCTAAAAGCTGCACTACTATCAAATACATGTTTATGTAAGGTATCCAGAACTTCTTGAGTGATTTTATTGTTTTTTACATGTGCTATTTTAAAAATTGTATCAGCCACACCCATTTTAATATATTTATTATCAGATAATAGAGGATTATTCGAGTACAGTGAATGTAAAAGAGGCACATTCTCATAACCTTTTACTCCTATAAATTTTTCAAACTTTCTAGCTCCGCCGTATTGCTGTAGCGACATGAATTTTAAACTGAGATTCTGAAGTACATTATCCATTATATTAATTTCATTCATCATAATAATTCATCACTCCTATAAAAAATTACAACAACTTTTTATCATAAATTTTCTTGTTTAAATTTTTAATTATTCATAGAAAACTTTAAAAACAAGTTCTCTAAACTCTTCATATTCCTCATAATCACTCAAGCTACTTAAGCTTTCAGTCAATCCTTTATAGTACCATCCGTGCATATTTTTATCCTTCATGTTAAACCTTAGCCACAACTTTTCTTTTTCTATTGCATAGTCTTTATATAAGGATCTCATATTTGAGAGCTTATCTCCAAGGCAAACTATTTTTATATCTTCATCTTGTTCTTCTCGCAATGATTCTATGGTATGCTTCTTTCTCTCTTTCCAACTTTTTGTTTTATCTTCACTCTGTGACTGAACTAGGTTTGCTATTCTTTTGTTGAACATCACTTTAAGTGTTTCATAACTAATATGCACGTCCTCAGTAATGTCATGAAGTATTGCAGCGCAGATAATATTTTCATCATACTTTATCTGTGAAACAATAATGCCAGCTTCCAGTGTGTGTAAAATATAGGGGGTATTCGTACCCTTTCTATATTGATTGCCATGTGATAAAGTTGCAAACATTATAGCCTTATTAATCATTGTTAATCCGACTCCCTTCTAAATTTACAATTACTCTTAAATTAGTTGTAGATAAGCAAAATATACTTACTACAACTGTATAGTTCTATACCAGATTACATTTTCCTCCAAATAAAAAAAATATATAAAATAAAAGGGAATTAACTTTGTTTATAGAATGTAAGTTTTATAGAAGAGGGGTGTATTGTGATGGATGAAATTAAATCAGGAACGCCAGCAAATATAAAAGAGCTTATGAAAGTTTGGCTTGGAAGAAAAAAATAAAGCATCCTACAATAGGGTGCTTTTAATAACAGATTTATTTTATACCTTCTAAAACATTAACTACTCTCTTTAATTCTTCTCTAATTTTAAGGTGTTGTGGACATTTTGCTTCGCACATACCACAATCTATGCAGGCTTCTGGCATTGCACCCTTTTCTGGGTTTTTCTTATAGGCTTCAAAATCACTTTTAGCAACTCCTGTTAAGCCATAAACATTATGGTAAGTATACATGTTAAATATTTTAGGGATAATTATGTTCTTAGGACATGGCTGACAGTAATTACATCCAGTGCAATATAATTCTGAAAACTTCTTAATCTCTTCCATAGCCAGACCAACTTTGTACCGTTCTATCTTATTCATGTAAGTCTCAACATTTGCGATAGCAAGATTTTTTTCTAACATGTCCATATTTTCCATGCCTGATAGGGCAAGACTTATATCCTCATTTCCTAAAACAAATCTTAATGCAAGCTCATAGGTAGCTATAGATTCTTTACCTGTAAGTTTTTTATAAAGTTCTGTTGGCGCGGCCAGTTTACCTCCTGCTACAGGACCCATAGCGGCAACTCCTAATCCCTTCTTTCTGGCATAGGCAATAGACTTTTCATTTGCCCTGTCAAGAAGATTATATTGGCATAAAACAGATTCAAAGATTCCTTCACCAGCATCTATAATATCAATCATGTTTTCAGCATCATCATGGAAAGAAAAGCTCAAATGTCTTATTAGTCCTTCTTCTTTTGCTTTTCGTGCCTCGTTAAAAAGCTTATTGGTTTTAATGTTATTAAGGGAGCCTTTGTTTATTCCCCAAAAATGGTAGAAATCTATATAAGGTGTGTCCATGTTTTTCAAACTGTTCTCAAGAAATCTCCTCATATCAGAAGGTTTTTTAACATCATCCAAAGGGAGCTTTGAAGTTATCTTAACCCTATCTCTTACAATTTTTAAAGCTTTACCCACTGCTTGCTCACTGTTTTTGTGGCAGTAATAGGGTGCTGAGTCAAAGTAATTTATACCACTTGCGTAACCACTAAAAAGCATAGGTAAAGCTTTTTCTTCATCTATATACCATTTTCCGTTTATTTCAACTTCAGGCAACCTCATGCAACCAAATCCTAAAGTTGAAACCATTTCTCCTGTATTACCATAACTTCTATACTTCATTTTTCAATCTCCTTTATATTCGGTAATTTCTAAAACCTTTTTGTGTAATTAGAACTGTGTTTTAATTATATATATAATTATACTTTTCTTTTGAAATAAAATCCATTTTAAAATTACCTAAAAAATCATATATTTTGCAAATATAATAGTATAGCTTGCATTTTATAATATATTGTGATATTATTAAGCCATAACTTAAATGAATAGTAAATAAAGCAACACAGATATATTTCAATCAATTAGTACTCTTTAAATATAGTATTTTAATATCGAAATTTTATTGGTGTGGTATTACAAAGTGTTTAAGAAATATAAAATTTCGGAGGTACACATATTATGAATGGTACAGTTAAATGGTTTAACTCAGAAAAAGGATTTGGATTTATCACAGGAGAAGACGGAGTAGATGTTTTCGCACATTTTTCTCAAATAAATTCAGATGGTTACAAATCACTTGAAGAAGGTCAAAAGGTTTCTTACAGCATCGTTGAAGGACCAAAAGGACCACAAGCAGAAAATATTACTATTGTAAAATAATAAATTTTTGACCATTAAATAGTCTAACTATTTAATGGTTTTTTTATTTTTTAAAAGACATTCAATCCTACTTGGGTTGAATGTCTTTTTTTTATTTATGTAAAACTAATAATTATATATTCCTTATGTGGAGTTTCAGTTCTTTATGATAGTATTGCTAATGAGTAGTTGATATAATAAATATAAAATAAACTTTTCTATAATAAATTAAATAATCAGGGGGCGTGGATATGGGTTTTAGATTTTATAAAAGGGTAAATATTTTACCGGGCTTAAGCATGAACTTAAGTAAATCAGGACCATCTTTATCTTTTGGGCCAAGAGGAATGAAAATAACAGTAGGAGGAAAAGGTGTAAGAAGTAGCTTTGGGATTCCAGGCACTGGCGTTTATTACACAACTTACAAAGGATATAAGAAGAACTCTAAGAGTAGTAATAGCAATAATAAAGGTTATGGAAATCAAACAGGTAATAAAGGCACCTCGCAAGTAGCGCCCAACTTGGGATTTTTTCAGGGGTTATTTATGTCTCCTCAAGAAAAGAAATTTTTGGAGGGAATAAAAGATTTCGCACAGGGTAAAAATGATGAAGCATTTAGAGCTTTTAGCATAAACGATGATAATATCGATAGCTTATTTATGGCAGGATATTTAGCTCTTGGAAATGAAGAATACTCTATGGCAGAGGATTACTTAACAAGATGTAAACAAAGATTAAGTGAACTAGGCACAACTATATCTAAGTTTAATAAGGATTTTGAATTGACATTAGCTATAACAGATTATATTGAAGTACCAATTAACTTGGATTTAAAAGGTTTGACTCTAACTATTGTTGAGGTATATCAGAACCAAGATAAGTATAATGAGGCCATAGATTCATTGGAACAATTATGGAATCAAAATCCAAGTGATAAGGTAATATGTCTTTCTATGATTGATTTAATTGCCAACCATGAACCAACTGTAAAAAAACATTTAACAGATATAATAGAAGCAACTAAGGATATTGATAATGAGGAACCTATAGACACTAACATAATTTATCTTAGAGGATTTGCATTATATGCACTTGGGCTAGTAGATGCTGGGACGAAACAACTAACTGATGTCTTAAGACGAAAGAAGGATAGGCCGGTTGAGTTGCTCTTACAAATTAGATATGTTCGTGGTCAAATTTATGAAGAGGCTGGGCAAGGTTCTAAGGCAAAATCAGATTATGAGAAGATATATTTAGAAGAACCTAACTTTGAAGATGTTAAAGAAAGATTAGGTTTATAGATAGAGGGCATGGCTCTTTTAAAGGGAATTATATTAAAAATTGGAGCATCTCGAAAATGTCTTAAAAATGAAAGGGGAGAAAGCTGATGAGCATTTTAGTCCAAAAGGGTCAAAAGGTAGACGTGACAAAAGCATACCCTGGACTTCAGAGAATAAGAGTACAATTGAATTGGAAGGTAGTTGATTTAAAACCAAGCGATTTTGAAATCGATGCAGCTGCATTTCTTCTTGGGGCTACAGGTAAAACAGCAAAGGATGAAGACTTTATATTTTACAATAACCCAAGTGGAGGAGAAGATTCTGTTAGGCATGTAATCAATTCACCTAGTGGTGGCAATGAGCTAATAAAGATAAACTTTAGAACTATGCCTAATGCTATTGAAAGAATAGCATTTACAATAACTATAAATGATTCTGAAAAAAAAGCTCAAAGTTTCAAACATGTTCAGGATATAGCAGTTCGTATATTTAATGAGGAAACTAATGAAGATATACTTTCTTATAATATAAGCGGTGCGTTTACAGTGGAGACAGCTATAGTTGCTGCGGAAATATATAGATATAAGGATGAATGGAAGTTTAATGCTATTGGAAGTGGGTTTGAGGGCGGACTCGCAGCTCTTTGTGAAAATTTTGGAATTTCTGTTGAGGAGGAAAATCAGCCCGCAAATATTGAGCAATTACAAGTTAAAAAAGAAGAACAACAGCCAAAAGTAAATCTATCAAAAATAAACCTTCTAAAGAAAAAAGTAGAAATAGTATTAGAAAAGAAAAAGCTCATAGGCGTTATAGCAAGGGTAGCATTAGTTGTAGATATTTCTCGGTCGATGTTTTCCTGTTATAAGGAAGGTAAGGTGCAAAAGGTTATTGATCGTATTGCAGCGGTGGCCGCTAAGTTTGATGATGACGGTATTCTAGATATGTGGATTTTTGATCATAGATTTCATAGGCTCCCCTGTGTAAATGAGAATAATTATGAAAACTATATCAATAGAGAAATTTTAGAAAAACATAAGCAAGGTCTGTTCGATGGTAAAATTTTCGGCGCAAATGATGAACCACCAGTAATGAAGGATGTTATTAAATATTATATTGAGGAAAATAAAAGTAAACATCCTGCCTTCATAGTATTTATAAGTGACGGTGGTATACATAAAAATAAGGAAATAAAGCAGATAATGATTGAATCATCAGAATACCCATTATTTTGGCAGTTTATAGGTATAGGGAATGCAAACTATGGAATTCTTGAAAAACTTGATATTATGCCAGGAAGGGTTGTGGACAATGCAAACTTCTTTTCACTTGACGATGTAGACAAGATTTCTGATGAAGAATTATATAACAAATTATTAAATGAATTTCCAATGTGGTTAAAAGAAGTAAAGGAAAAGGGAATACTATAAGTTAGTACGTAAGAACCACTACAGATGGAGTGAGAGAGGTAACCCCTATGCCAGTTCCAAATATTATAAAATAGATAAAAAGGCTTTTCGTAAAGAAAGGCCTTTTATTAAAGAACGGTTATGCTTACTAGCTCTATTTTATAATTTCCATCAGGGGACTCTACCTCTACTATAGATCCTATGGTCTTACCAAACAGTACCTTTCCTATTGGCGACTCAATACTAAATTTGCCGTTTTCTATATCCACTTGCAATGTTGTTACAAGTTCAATTTCTTCTACATCATCACTGTCTTCAAATTTTATCAGCAATCTATTACCTACATTTGCACCTGTAGTATTAACAATGACATCATCTATAATTTCAGCAGATCTAATCATTTTTATTAAATAACCCATTCTTCTGTAGTTCTCGTACATATTTGATTTGGCAGCTTTATATTCAGCATTTTCACTTCTATCACCATGAGCTGCAGCTATCATTTTTTCATGCGCAATTTCCATTGTTAAAGGTCCTTTACGATAATCAAATTCCTTTTGAAGCTCTTCAACATCTTTTTTAGTAAGTTTATTATTCATAAAGCCCACCTTCTTTTATTTTTATATTATTACCTAGTTATTTGTTAGATAATCTTTGAATGAATTCACTATAAGAAAAAAGTTTTCTAATAATATTTATAATTTTAGACCAATAACAAGTGTAAAACAAGTGCTATTATAATTCTATATTAAAACTCCTACAATATATAGTAGTAAATAATTTTTAAGTCTACATAATTAGAAATTTGTATTTTTCTAATATTAATAATTAGCCATGCGTATCCGGATGCGATATATTGACTTATTTGTATGTATACCTAGAAATATGTAGATAATCTAGTTAGAATGTATGTGAGCGAATATTATGTTATTATGCATGTGGTACAATATTCCTTGTCGTCACTAATTAATGGCGCAGAGAATTAAATGTTAATTACTACTTAATGAATTTTTAATAAAAATAAATTAAATAAGTTATTGACAAAACAAGAAATACCTAGTAATATAGTAGAAGTCGTCATATGATGACGAATGAAATTGGTCTTTGAAAATTAAACAGAGAAATAGGTAAAATAGCGAAATAATATTTCGTTAGACCAGTTAATTACTTTAGATAAAGAAGTAATTTTAGTCGTAAGACTAAAAAGTATGTAATGAGCTTGCTAACCAGCTTAACAGTTGGCGCAGATCATGATTTGAAATGAAAAAGTGTAAACTTTTAAATTGAGAGTTTGATCCTGGCTC
>Ga0209125_1000878_pt1 | contig 33459 bp, 33 predicted proteins | sample BarGraIncub1131A_FD_184503 | JGI IMG/M metagenome (GOLD analysis project Ga0209125, IMG submission 184503) | Arctic peat soil microbial communities from Barrow, Alaska - Barrow Graham LP Incubations 11-31A (SPAdes) (version 2) | ecosystem: Environmental > Terrestrial > Soil > Wetlands > Peat... | reverse complement strand
ACATGCCCCTTATACTTTGTATGCTGCAAGTTGCATGGGGAGAATTAGTCTGCTGTTATGGAATTGGATTACCTCTTATTTATATTATTGAAAAGAACTCAATTTTGAGGAATTTTTTTAAATAATTATAAAAAAGCATTTTAATTTGCTTTTTTAGTTTAATATTTATTATTTTGTATAGAAACTTGTAATAATAGATGTATTTGATATTTTATGAAAAGAAAGAGGAATTTTAAGCAATGAATAAAGTTGAAATTAAAAAAGTAAAATTTGATGAACTAGGACTAAACGAATCCGTACTCCAAGCAATAACCGATTTGAAATTTGAATATCCCTCTGATATCCAGGCAAAAGCTATTCCAGTAGTACTTGAAGGCTTTGATATTATAGGTCAGGCTCAAACAGGAACTGGTAAAACATTAGCTTTTGGTGCTCCTATTTTAAGCAGAATGGAAAAATCAAATGGTAAAATCCAAGCAATAATAATGTCTCCAACAAGAGAACTTGCTGTTCAAGTTGCTGAGGAACTTTCCCGTATTGCAAAACATGAAAGGATTAAGATATTACCAATTTATGGTGGTCAATCTATTGATAGACAAATATCTGCTTTAAAAAGAGGAGTAGACATTGTAGTTGGAACTCCTGGAAGATTACTAGACCATATTAGAAAAGGTACTTTAAAACTCGCAAACGCTAAATTTTTAGTTTTAGATGAAGCCGACGAAATGTTAAACATGGGTTTTATTGAAGATATAGAAAGTATAATAAGTAATTTAAGTGAAGATAGACAGACTTTATTATTCTCGGCTACTATGCCAAGAGCTATTAAAATATTGTCAAAAAAATATATGCATCCTGAAACAAAGATTATTGCAATAGAAAAGAAATCTTTAACTGTTTCTACAACTACACAATTTTATTATGAAGTAAATAATAAAAATAAATTTGAATCATTATGTAGAATTCTTGACGTTGACGCTCCTAAAACTTGTATACTATTTTGTAAAACTAAAAAGGGCGTAGATGAATTAGTTGATGCACTACAACCTAGAGGATATACAGTAGAAGGTATGCATGGAGACATGAAGCAAAGCCAAAGAATGAACACTCTTAAAAAATTCAAAGATGGTCATTTAAACTTCTTAATTGCAACTGATGTAGCTGCAAGAGGAATAGATGTAGAGGATGTTACTCATGTAATAAACTATGATTTACCTCAAGATAGTGAATCATATATTCATAGAATCGGAAGAACTGGTAGAGCTGGTAAAGAAGGTACAGCTTATAGTCTTATAACAAGACGAGAAGCTTCTGCTATAAGACAAATTGAACGTGATACTAAAAGTATTATAGTTAAAAAAACTGTACCTACTATAACAGATATATTTGCTGCAAAATCAGAAACTATTTTAGATTCAATAAAATTAGTTCTAAAAGAAAATTTATATGAAAACTTTCTTCCACTAGGACATAGTCTTATTAAAGAATTTGGTGCTGAAGATGTAGCCGCTTCTTTAATAAAAATAATTTTTGATAAAGAAGTTAACTATAACTATGCAGATGACTCTACAACAACAACATCTGATAATGTTAGATTATTCTTATCTATAGGACGTATGGACGAAGTTATGACTAAAGATATTATAGCTTTCTTATGTGAGACTGCCAATATTAATAAAAACGAACTTGGCCGTATTGATATATTAGATAAATTCTCATTCTTAGATGTTCCTGCTAACTTAGTTGATTCTATTTTAAGTAATAGTTCAGGTAAAAAGTTAAACAGTAGAAGAGTAAATATTGAGGTAGCTAAATCTAGAAGATAGATTTGTTAAATCACAAAAAACAGCACTTGTAAATAAGTGCTGTTTTTTTGTGGTTTTTTCTCAGTTTATTATTCGCTTTTAATTATGTTATCACCCTTTTCAACATACAATATAAATGGGGTGATAATTATGAATAAATTTAAAAACCTACTCTACACATTAATTTTTATCTTATTAATTGAGATTTCTCTAATATATATAGTATATAAATAAGTGCACTTTTTAATGCTTATTTTTTTAATGCTTATTTTTTTTATAATATTTGCATCATAAAATCGTAGCTTTGTATATTTCATTAAATGCACATAATTTTTGAACAATAACACTGCTCTTGATATATCTTGGCGCCAAAATTGTATACATTGATGTGTTATAATCTGACTCTTCATCTTCCTCTTCAATTAAAAACTCTATGTTTTTAACTTTTATACCTGCACCCTCGAAATACTTTTCTAATTTTTCCACCATATTTTTCTTATTAACATATTGAATTTCCAGTTTAAAAATATTACTATTTTTAAATAGTCTTGTTTCAAATTTCTTAAGGAACACTAATACTATAAAAACAAATATGGTTGATAATATAGTCAAAGTGTAATAACCTAGTCCAACTGCAAGTCCAACGCAAGCAACAGTCCATATACTCGCTGCAGTAGTAAGTCCTTTTATTGATCCCTTTTCATGTATAATAGTTCCTGCACCTAAAAACCCAACTCCTGTTATAACTTGAGCCCCAAGTCTTCCAATATCCACTTTCATAGCATTTGCTAGCTGTGGATGCAATATTATCATATTGGTTGCATCTTGAACTGAATATAATTGTATCATTGAGGTAATGGCTGCACCTAAACATACTAATATATGTGTTCTAAAACCAGCTGGCCTATTTTTATATTCTCGCTCATATCCAATTAAACCACCAACTACAACAGCAAGTGCAAGTCTTATAACTACTTCATATACTGACATTTACATACCTCCAACAAATTAATCATCTTCTATTTTAATAGCTCGTTACCTATCTTTATGCATACTATATAATATTCATAATTGACTTTTATTCCACTAACCATGATATATAATTTTGCTGCAATAATAATATAATTTTATATAAAAAAAGACAACCATATAGGTTGCTCTTATAAATCAATTTAAATATTTTTGCTCAATATCATTTGACTTTAGCCATGAAATAATAAATTCATTTATGCAACTATCTTCATATTTATACCATTCATCTGTTCCATTTTGATTATCCATTAGAACATGTTTAAATTTTTTTATTGGCTCTTCGCTGTTTAATGCCTTTTTTAATTCTAATTTTAAATCAGTATTATTAACCATTTTATTAGTATATTCTTCCATCGCTTTTATATAAAATGCCTCATCTATGAGAGGAGTGCTCAAATACCTATTAACTTCATCATCGCAAATAAGCATGGCCACATTAACAAATTCTTTTAACCAACTATCAAAATCATTTTCTTTTAAAGTTCCATTTTCTAAGGCCGCACTTACTTCAGTGGGAATATATAAAACTTCCCCAGTAATTGTATCTAGAAAGCTTTTCCCTAAATTGTCATCAAGATGCGATATTGTTTCTATAAGTGCTTCCATATTAATTTCTATTAGTTTCAATATTTTACCTCCTTTTGTCATCATAATAATTACTAAGGAACCAAAAAAACTTTATCATACTTAGAACGAAAAACCAATAACCCTTTACGGTTTATTGGTTTTTTGTTTATTCTTCAAAAGTAGATTCGTATTCTTCTAATACCTTTGCGAATTCTTCTTCATCTTCTACTGAAATATATTGCTCTTTCCCATCTACAACTTCAATTTTATAAACAAAAGCATCCTCTTCTTCACCTATAGGTGCTAATAAAGCATATTTATTTTCATCTAATTCAATAATTTCAATTAATTCAAAATCAACCTTTTCTCCATCTTCATCTAGCATTGTTATAATCTTATTTTCTTCCATGCCACTCTCCTTCAAACTTAATAACCACATTATACCTTAAGCTCAGCTAATATGTCTATACAAGAATATCTATTTAAATCATATTGTTCTTATGCCCATTCCATATTCTTCCTAATACATCTCATAAATTAGTTTATTTACTATATCCATAAATTCCTCTTATTGATACTTCCCCTGAAACAATATGTTCTATTGCCCCCTGATTATTTTCAATAATTAATTCTCCATTATCACTTATGTCAATTGCTTTCGCCGTTGTAACCTTTCCTCTGTTAACCAATTGTATTTCTTTTCCTATAAGCATAGAATTTTTTCTACAAATCTCTATAGTTTCTTTTATATTATCGTTTTGTACAAACTCTATATACAATTTTTCAAAAATATTTAATATATTAGCAAGCAAAATTTTTCTCTCCATAAATCTACCACATTCAAGCTTAATCGAGGTAGCCCTCTCTTTTAAATCTAGCGGTATATCTTCCCCGTCTAAATTTACATTTATACCCATTCCCATAATCAGGTAATTAATATGATTTATTTCTCCACTCATTTCTGTTAATATACCACATATTTTTTTACTATTTAGTACTATATCATTAGGCCATTTAATCTTGGTTTCAATTCCCATTTTCATAATAGCCTTTTGGACAGCAGCTGCTCCAATTAAGGTTATTTGTGCTACATTTTCTGTTATAATGTTCGGTCTAAGTATTATCGACATCCATATACCCTTATATTTTGGAGATATGAAGTTTCGTCCAAGCCTTCCGCGTCCTGTAGTTTGTTCCTCACTTATTATAACTGTACCGTGTTCTTGCCCACTCTCCGCTAGTTCCTTCGCTTTAGTGTTAGTTGACCCTATAGAATCATAGTAAATAATATTTTTACCTATATATTCCGTATCTAAAAAATTTTTAATCTCCTCAAAGGTAAGTATATCTGGTGAGGAAACTATTCTATAACCATTTCTTGAAATTGCCTCAATTTCGTAGCCATCATCTTTAATTGTATTTATGTGTTTCCATATAGCTGCACGGCTAACTCCTAAAACTTCACTAATTTTTTGACCTGACAAAAAATCATTTCCGCTGTCCTTAAGTAACTTAAGAATTTTTTCCTTCATTGTATTCACACCTTTTTATTAGCAAGATTTAAGGAATGTAGTTTTATAAGATTATAATCTCCTGTTTTCCTCTTGCTTATATTTATGTTTGCCTTTAAGTGCAAGGTCAATGTCTTCTAATAAATGATTTTTATCTCCTGGTAGCGTTCCCGCAAGTGACATATAATTTGAAGCATGATTGCTTCTAAAAATACAATTAGTAACCTCTACATTTTGCAAAAATTCTCTTAGCTCATACATTATCTCTTCTGGAGTTAATAACTTAAAAACGCCATTTTGTATATCTTCATATATGGGTGTCCCAGGCTCCAACATCAAAGTTAAAAATCCTACATAATCCGGATTTATAGCACTTATTAGTTTAGCGGATTCTATTGCATTTTCGCTTATTTTTTCTTTGCCACCAATACCTGAAATTAAAGTAGTAGATAGCTTTATTCCACTTTCTTTTACCTTTTTACCTGCCATAATCATTTTTTCAGCAGTTACGCCCTTATTTATACTTTTTAATATTTCATTACTTCCAGATTCAACACCAAGATACAAAATCCCAATACCAAAATCTTTAAGCTCACGAAGTTCATCTAAAGATTTTCTTAGAATGTCATTTGGAGTTGCATAAACACCAACTCGCTCGCACTGAGGAAATAACTCTTTTATTTTTAATAAAATCAATTTTAATTTACTAGTTTCAAGAACTAGTGCATCCCCATCTGCTAGAAATATTTTTTTAACTACTCCATAACTTAATTTAGCCTGCTGCAAATCTTCCATAATCTCTTCTAACTCACGCACTCTAAATTTCTTTTCTTTGTACATCCCGCAAAAGGTACATCCATTATGTGAACATCCAATTGTAACTTGTACTATAAGACTATAAGCTTCACTTGGTGGTCTATAAACTATTCCTTCATATCTCACTGTAATCATCTCCAACTCTATATATTTTATGAATATTATTACTTATATACATTACCAGTATACCATAGGTTTTCCTATAAAAATAAAACCTTTTTATTAATAAAAAAGCGAAAAAATCATTCCTATAATCTATGTAAATCATTCTATGACTGTGTTAATCATTCTTTGGTTGATAAATACTCTTCACAGGTGCGAATAAAATGTTCTATATTTTCTTTCTCCTCTTTAATTTTATCCTTACTAATTCCACCTCTACCAAGTCTATCGCACTGCGATAACAAAGCGATTTCCCTAAAGTGTATTTCGGAAGACATTTTTTTCATATCCCCAAAAGGTAATTTTTTTGTTACAAAAAGAGTTTGCATATGCCACCTAACTAAAGCTGTAACCTGTTTAATTAATTCTTCGTCCTTCGTAATTGCTTCGAGGAATTTTCTGCTAAGTTCTGCGCCGACCTTGTCATGGTCATAAGATGTTATTTTCCCTTTTTTGATTTTTGTGGTGGGCGTTTTTCCTAAATCATGTAATAATGCGCCCCACATAAATGCTTTAGGATTTCCACTTAACTCTTTTACTTTTGCTGCGTTATCCACAACTAGCATTGTGTGTTTCCACACATTCCCTTCTGGATGATACTGTGGGGATTGCGGAGTGTCCACTAAGCAGCTTATTAGTGTATACGGATATTTCGTGAAGATACCACTATTATCTAATATTGCATTAAAATATATAGATGGCTTCTCATCTTCCATTAAATGATTCTCAAATTCTTCAAATATTTTTGTCATATATTAACTCCTTTCTTTTTATTATTCTTATAATTTCCGCCTCACTTTGTTATAACAAAAAGAGTAAGTTAAACTTATCTAAACTAAATATTATCATAGCTCAGATAACAAACACCTACTCTTTTTATTAATGTTTTATTAATTATTATATTTTAGATGTTTAAAACCTAATATCCATTTTTTTTTGTTTCAAAAACGCTTTCATTATAGGCACTTGACTCAATAGTTTTAACAATTTGATTTTTAGATGCTCCCTTTTGTGTTTTTGTGTCTTTCTTAATATAATCACGCCTATTTTCCTTCTTGGCCTGTTCACGATCCATCATAAAAAACCTCCTAATCCCTATTATTAGTACGCAATTGCACTGTTTAAAACATTTCTTTAATGCTGGTTAAACTTCTGTAATACTTTTTTAAACTCTTCGCCCTGACCTATGGATAAGTATTCTATTTCACCATTCTTTATAACTGACTTGTAAGCATATGCCTCATCTGAATCTTTCGGACCTACTATCACATATTTGTTTCCATCCATTTTAATGGCATCAATTAATTCTAAATCAACTTTTTCACCATTTTCATTTAGTACAGTAATTATTTCATTGGTTTTCATATATATATCTCCTCTCACCTAGGCATACTTAAATATAGCTATTCTATTTTAATATGCCTTACTATTTTGTGCCTAAGTAAGGGTTTTATACTACTTTTTCAGATTTAAACTCAATATAATTCTCTCGATTTTTTTGCATGAGAAAAGAGTCAATATTTCCTTATTTACAAGAATTAAATGAAGATATGGAAATTCATCAAAAACTCCATTTGTTTTAATCCCTATTAATCCAACAGCTTCTCCATATTATTAGGATATCACGTAACAATGCTCCTGAAATAAGAATTCCTAAATCAACATCTTTCTCATATAAATAAATCTCTAAATTCATCAATGGAATACCAAAAATTCAAAAGAATTCACTTCCAAAACCATCTATTTGCCCTTGTGAATTCCAATGTATAGGTACTATACTTGGCAGTGACGGATAAAAATATATTTCAATTACAAATCCTATAACAATAAGAATTATAATCACTAAATCTTTCATCTGTATTTAAATCCATAAAAAGAAGAGCATTTCTGCTCCATAAAACTAATTTTACAAATCTTCAGTATATAACAATCTCCCCTATGGGGTGGCTTTTTATGTTTAGTAGGAACCCTTGAAATATACAAGACCTAACTGACCAATACTAAACTATCTTCATTTGCTATATTTATTTGTGAAAAATACAAACTTTTGTCAATTTTGTAAATACCAAATACTAATTGTATCTTATGCATTATGTATAAGATACTACGATTCACGTTTAATACTTTTGCAATATTACATGCAATAAATAACTATTTAACTGCATATATCGCTAATCTTTTGAACGACGGTAGTGTACTTCGTAAGTTAAAGCACCTACAGGAGTTTTAAATGGTCCATGTTTCATTCCAGGTGGACGAACTGCAACCATCCCCTTAGTAAATACTTGTTCACCGCAAATTAAACCACCTTCAATAATATAAACTTCTTCCCAACACTCGTGAGTTAAAATATTTGTTGTTTCTGTTCCTGGCGCAAATTTTAAAAGTCTAGTAAATTCATTTGCCTTTTTATCCTCAGCAACTATTAGTTCCAAAACTCCCTCTGGATAACCTTCTGGTCTGTGCCAGCTTAACGTATTAGGATCAACAACTCTTTTTCTTCTTTTGGCATGATATCAACTCCTTTACTGTTATTTTATAATATACAAGTTATTCTTTCACTTAGTATATTCATCATAAATTATAGCTAAAAGTTTTTCTTTGCTATTAAATTGTGGATTCTCCAATACTTTATCTAAAAGAAATTCAAGCATAACACCTATTTCTTCTCCTGGCTTAAGAGAAAATTCGCTCATTAAATCTCCCCCGTTTACTGCAAGTTCTTTTATAGATAATGGAACTTTTGATTCTAAAATAGTCATTGTTATTTCTTCTACCCTATCAATTTCTTCTAAACGTATTTGGGAAAAACGTGAACCTAAGGCATCTGCTCTTTGCAAGGCGAAGAGGTCACGTACTAAATCCACACCAACTCTATTAATAAGGCGTTTTACAGAAGCATTCGTTGGCATTGCACATATATTCATATGTTCTTTTACTAAAATGATAATTTTACTTATATTTTGATTATCAAATCTAAGTCGCCTAAGTATTTGTTCAGATATTATAACACCTTTTTTATCATGACCATAAAAATGACCTACACCGTCCTTATCAATTGTAAAACAATCTGGTTTAGCTATGTCATGTAATAATCCTGCTACTCTCAAATTAAGCGATGGTGGACATTTTTCAACAACTGCTAAAATGTGTTCAAATATATCTTTGTCATGGTGGTGGTTTTGCTGATTAAATCCTACTGCTACTTGAAGTTCTGGTAGTATGAACTCTAATAATTTAGTGTCTTCAAGTAATCTTAAAGCTTTCGTCGTGTTAATAGATACCAGGATTTTGCATAGTTCATCTCTAATTCTTTCATTGCTTACATTTAATATAAGGTGACTATTTAGCTTTATAGCTTCTAGAGTTTTTTCTTCTATACAAAAATTTAACCTAGCTGCAAAACGAATAGCTCTAAGCATTCTTAACGCATCTTCTTGAAACCTTTTATTAGGTTCTCCTACGGCTCTAATTATTTTATTATCTAAATCTTCTATACCACCAAAGTAATCTATAAGACCGTCTTCCTGGTTAAAGGCTAAAGCGTTTATAGTAAAATCTCTTCTAGCTAAGTCTTCTTTTAAATTTGAAACAAAAGTGACCGCATCTGGTCTTCTATTGTCCAGGTATTCACCATCTATTCTGTAAGTTGTAACTTCGTATCCATCTCCATTTATCATAACCGTTACAGTTCCGTGTTTTATACCTGTAGGCACCGTTTTATCAAAGAGTTTAATAATTTCTTCAGGTAGTGCATTAGTAGTTACATCATAGTCCTTAGGTAAAGATGTCCCGATTTGGGAATCACGTATACTGCCTCCAACTATATAAGATTCATATCCATTGTTTTTTAAAGTATCTAAAATTATCTTTACGTCTTTCGGTATAAACATAAAACCTCCAAATATTGCATTAAGTTTAATAATATATCCTCTAAATATACATCGCTATAGGTATAATTTCAATTACTGGTCCATTTATTTCTAAATTTTTTGAATCATAATCTCTAATTAAAGTTGTATCTTTTAGAAATCTGTTTTTAAATTCTTTAAAATATTCCTCATTTAAATAATCAAAGTAGGTTCCACTTAGAAATGTATTGTTAATAATTTCGTTCTCCTTTGGAATTCTTACCACCTTACCAAGAATAGTAATCCTAGCACCTTCAATATAATCTAAATTATCTGCCATATGTTTTATCTCTATGGGTACTATAAATTTTGTTTTGCTATTTCCTATATTACTAGTAATATACTTTATACATTTCTCTGCCTTGCAGCATTGCATATCGTCTTTTAAAACCTTTAAGACTTGCCTTTTAACTTTATGCTCTTGAGTTTCATCACCATTCTCCAGTGGCTCAGGGGAAAACGCCAGTTGCATTTCCATAACTCTGATTATATCTTCAATATACTCTAATACTGGGTTTTTATGCAATTCTCCGGTAAACTGAACAAAATCAAATTCTTTTATGCTTGCTACATCACTCTGATTAGTAATGATTTTTAGCATGCTTTGCTCATTTAACATATTTTTTAATCTTGACAAAATTGTTATTACAATTGAAACTCTTTCTTCAATTTTTTGTGACGTGAATTCATTAAGGAGTTGAACATTTAAGTCACCTTGCATTACTTTACCACAAGTGGCCTCGTATAAGGGTGTAACTGTACTAATGGTCAATAGCTTCCTAGTGCTTTGACTTTTTATTTCCGCAAATTCTTCAATTACAACTGTATATAAATTATTTATCATATCACCATTAGTATATAAAGGTATTAGTGCTCTATTATCCATATTTACATATACCTCCATCACTTACATGCTGTTATCACTTTTAGTACTACCATTTAAAACCTTTGGTACTATTATCATAGGAAATACTTTCTTCATTTTCTCACATACAATAAAAAATAGTATTTCTTACCTAGTTTATCTTAATTCCCAATAATTTAGAACCTTAATTTACAATAAGCCTTATTTAAATAGTGTTTAATTAAACTATTTATTCTTTAAAAATACTGATTTTACAACTGCTGTTTCACCATATTTTAACCTAATACTATCTAAAGTTTTGTCTATCGCCCTTTTCTTTTCATCACCATCATTATCAACATCAAAAATTGATATTTGTTTAAAATTACCCTCACATAAATTATTAAGAGAAACCCCCAATAATCTTATTGGCTCTCCCTTCCACAGCTCATCAAATAGTTTTTTTACTGTATTTAATATTTCCTGGGTTAAATCTGTAGCGCTTTTTAAAGTTGTGCTTCTAGAGTAATCAATAAATTCATCATTTCTTATAGTTATTGAGATAGTGTAACAACACTTCTTTATATTCCTTAGTCTACTAGCCGTGTGTTCTACCAATTCTAATAATACTTTGTACGCTTCATTTTTATTTTTAATATCATTGGATAGAGTGGTTGAATTGTTTATCCCTTTTAGCTCACGTTTATGAAATTTCACCTCTGAATTGTCTATACCATTTGCATATTGCCACATCATAATCCCACTACTTTTAAAGTGGTATTCTAAAAACTTAACATCATACTGAGCTAAATCGCCTATGGTAAATATATTTAAATTATTAAGTCTTGGAACAGTTCTTTTCCCAACCATGAAAAGTTCTCCAACTGGGAGATTCCATAATTTCTTTTTTATTTCATTTTTATAAAGTGTATGCACTTTATGAGGCTTTTCAAAATCAGAAGCCATCTTAGCCAAAAGCTTAACATCTGATATGCCTATGTTTACTGTGAAACCTAATTCTTTCTTTATCCTGCTACTAATATCATTAGCTAACTTTAATGCGGCTTCTTTTGAAGTGTTATAACTTGTAACATCTAAAAAGGACTCATCTATTGAGAAATTCTCCACATAAGGTGTATAATCTCCAAAAATTTTTCTCATATCATTGCTACATCTTTCATATAATCTAAAATCTGGTGATACTACTACAAGATTGCTACATTTTTTTCTAGCACTGAATAAGCTCTCTCCTGTTACTATTCCACTTTTCTTAGCTATCATAGATTTTGCAAGAACTACTCCTCTTCGCGACTCTTCATCCCCACCTATTACAGCTGCTATATTCCTTAAATCAATATCTGAGCCTTTCATAAGTTTATTTGTAGCAGTCCAAGAAAGAAATGCCGAGTTAACATCTATATGAAATATAAGTTTTTGCTTAAATTTAACCATTTAATCTCATCCTTTATATAAAAAGCATTTAATAAATATATTATATAGAATTTAACTTCAAAAAAGCAACCTATCCTTAATTAAAGAATAAATTGCTTTGGAAAACATTTTTAATATAACCTATAAGTTAGCATCATACTTAGGATTTAGTACAGTAATTATCCACTTACATAAGTATTATGCCTTAAAACTAGCTTTTATATATCCCTTTATTTCATCTGAATCACCAAATGATAATACAGGTTCTGATAGTTTTTTGCACTCTTCAAAGCTCGAATTTGTAATAGCTTTACGTGCTCTCAATATTGAAGAAGCACTCATACTGAATTCATCTAGTCCAAATCCAAGTAGTACAGGTATGAGATTTGTGTCTCCTGCCATTTCACCACACATATTTACTGTTATTCCTGCTTTGTGTCCATTATCTATTACAATTTTAATAAGTCTTAATACCGCTGGATGATAAAAATCATATAAATATGATATTTTTTCGTTCATTCTATCCACTGCGGTAGTATACTGAATTAAATCATTTGTACCAATGCTGAAGAAGTCTACCTCTTTAGCTAATACATCTGATATTATTGCAGCGGATGGTATTTCTATCATAATACCTACCTCTAGTTTTTCATCAAATGCTACGCCTTCTGATTTAAGATCATTTTTACACTTCTCGAGTATTTCTTTAGCCATTCTTAATTCCTGAATGTTGCAGATCATAGGGAACATAATCTTAAGCTTTCCGTGTGCAGATGCGCGTACTAATGCCCTTAATTGAGTTATAAATATATCCGTCCTATCAAGGCAAAGTCTTATAGCCCTATATCCTAAAAATGGATTCATTTCCTCGTCCATTGGTAAATAATTCAATTTCTTGTCTCCGCCAATATCTAAGGTTCTTATAATAACAGGTTTTCCATTCATCTTTTCAAGAACTACCTTATATTCATTGTATTGTTCTTCCTCTGTTGGAAGTGCATCTTTTGACATATACAAAAACTCTGTTCTAAATAATCCTATTGCTTCTGCTCCATTTTTCAAAACAGATTCTAAATCTTCGGCTGATCCTATGTTTGCAGCAAGTTCTACTGACTTACCATCTATTGTAGTAGATTTCATAGTTGCATATTTAAGTAACTGATGTTTAGCTTCAATAAACTCTTCTCTGCGCTTCTCATAATCTTTTAAAGTCGCTGTGTCTGGATTGATGATAACTATACCTTCTTCTCCATCGACTATTATTAAATCTCCATCTTTAATCTCACTAATTCTTTTACCTGCACCTACAACAGCCGGTAGCTCTAAAGAACGTGCAATAATTGAGGTGTGTGCAGTTTTGCCTCCTATTTCAGTTACAAAAGCTAAAACTTTATCTTTATCAATCTGAGCTGTATCTGAGGGAGTAAGATCTTTTGCAACTAATATACATTCTTCTTTAATATCCGCAATTGAAGCTACTTTTATTCCCATTAGTACATTTAACACTCTTTTACTTACATCTCTAATATCTGCTGCTCGCTCAGTCATATATTCGTTATCCATTTGTTCAAAAATATCAGCAGTTTTCTTTGCTACGGTTTGTAGTGAATATTCGGCGTTAAATTTTTCATCAGTAATTTTCTTTTGAATAGAACCTATGAATTCAGGGTCCTCAAGCATACACAAATGTGCTTCAAATATTTCTGCCTTCTCATTTCCTAGTTTTACTTTTACATCTTCAATTACTTTTTCAAGTTGAGTAATTGCTCCCTGAAGTGCTTTGTTAAACCTAGCTAACTCAGTTGACGAATCTTGAACTTTGCTTTCCTTTATTTCAAGAGTTTCTTCCCTAATAACTAATGCTTTACCTATAGCTATTCCAAGTGATGCACCTATTGCTTTTAACATATTTATTCCTCCTATTTTAAAAGTCCTTCTTCAATAATTTTTACCATAGCAACTGCTGCTGCCTCTTCATCAACTCCATTAGTTCTTATTATTAATTCATCATTTTTAATGGCAGCCATACACATTATAGCTACAATACTTTTTGCATTGTATTCATTATTTTCTTTTACTATAAGCACTTCTGCTTTAAATTTAGAAGCTTCTTTAACTACTGATAATGCAGGTCTTGCATGTATTCCAGTTTCACTCTTAACTATTGCTTTTTTTCCACCATAATCTAGACACCCCTGTTAATCTAATTTTATTGTTATTACTTCATCATTTTTATCTACAGTCCCTAATTTAAATTCTACTGACTCTATTATATCATTTCCTGTATTAACTAATACACTTAAATTAGTTTTAGCTTTTATTAAACTATTATCAAAAGTTAGTAATTTATCTCCAGCCTTAACTTGCTGCCCTTTTTCAGTAAAAGCTTCAAAGCCCTCACCCTTCATTTCTACAGTATCAATACCTATGTGAAGTAGTAATTGAAATTAATTATATAAATATTAGTTAGTGCATTGTTATATATTTATGTAAAGTTAACAATACCATTAAAATAAAAGGCACAAACTAATAAGATGCCATATTAGCATTTTATTTGGTTCATGCCTGATCTAATCAGTAACACACCTAATATTAAATTTTATTTTCTAATTTAATTGCTTTAATCTATGAATATGCATAGCAATGTACCCAGCTTCGTCTTCGCAAACTTCATTTGAAAGTTTTTGTGATATAAATTTACATACTTTTTTAGAAATTTCAAACTCTTCGCTCATTGTAGTTTTTATAGATTTTAGCATTACATTTTTCAGAACCTTATCATTTTCTATCCTATCTAAAGCATACCTTAAATGAGATACTAGCCGCGCATATTCCATTGATTTCTGATTAGTCTTTATTCCAAGTATCTCTTGTATATATTGCATTACTTCTTTAACTATTCTAGTATATTTAAGGCTTTGAGAAACTTCTTCATTTATTCTAGCTGAAAGTATATGAAGAGTAATAAAACCGATTTCACTTTCTGGTAAAATCACATTTAGTTTTTCTTTTATAATTCTTGATCCTTTTTCAGCTATACTATATTCATTCGGGTATAAGGTTTGTATCTCATTTAAAAAAGGATTCATTATATCTATTCCGCTTTCCATTCTTTTCATTGCAAAACTAATATGGTCAGCTAGCCCAATATGTATACGTGAAATTAACTTTTCACCCAAAATGTCTTCTGCAAGAGAAATAATTTCTTCTGTTACTGCTAATATCTTACTTTCTACATTTTTAAGAACTTCCACATAGTTAGCTTTTTCATTATCGTCAATTTTAATAAACTTCTGTTCTATATTACTTCCTTTAGTTACAAGTTCACCAGGTTTCTTACCAAAACCTATGCCTTTACCAAAAAGAACGTAAACATTATTGTCTTTTTCAGAAACAACAACATTGCTACTAAGAGATTTTAATACCTTATAATCAATATCCATGTGTTCACACTACCTCTTCTATAGTTTAAAATAAATTCTAAAATTATTCAAGCGTTTTTTAAATATATATTCTTATAAATTTAAATATTAGCACGTAATTTGTAATATTTTAAAATATATTGTAACTTTTTCCCTTAAACTTCCTTTTCATATAAAATAATTAGGATTGAATTGTATAAAATACGACTATTCTGAATTACCTAAAGATTAATCCCCTTCCTCAAAGATGATTCAAAATCGGTAGATAATTATTTTTATAGTATGTGTATTAGTACAGCCTAAATTAGCTACTCAATAAAAAAAAGGCATACGATTGCCCTATTAGTAACTAAAATAGTATTTATGCTTTACTTCAACATGATTTTCACTTATAATTAAAGGTGGATATATTTATAAAATTATACCCTATATTCAATTAAATTATATCACATAATTAATGCAAATGTCAACGGTTTTTACAAAAAAACATAGGGGTGTGTGAAAATGAATAATTATGAACAAAATAAGCAAGATGAAATACTATATCTTGATAATATACTTAATTTTCTCAAAAAAGAACTGGCAAAAGATGAATATGACATAACCTTTAGGAAAAGAGACCTTATTGCTTCAAGAAAAGATATGTGGCAAGAAACTGTTCATTCTTCAAATGATCTTGATAGAATTCCAGAAATGCTTCAACATCTCAGCGAAGTTGATAGTCAAAATTACAATTACGGAAAAACACAAGAACGAATAAACAGATATACAAGAACTCTAAACTCACCGTATTTTGGAAGATTTGATTTCAAAGAAGATGGTTATGACGATATAGAGCAAATTTATATTGGTCTTTATAATTTAATAGATAAAGATACAAGTTCGATTTTAATATATGATTGGCGCTCCCCTATTTCAAGTATATTTTATCAATGTGAGATTGGTAAAGGTTCATATATTGCTCCTCGAGAGATAATTTCAGGTGATATTTCCTTGAAAAGACAATATAAAATTCAAAGCTCTAAGCTTAAGTATTTTTTTGATAGCAGTATAAAAATTAATGACGAAGTACTACAAAAAGTGTTAAGCCATAATTCTTCTCCAAGCATGAAAAATATTGTTGAAACCATCCAAAAAGAGCAAGATATAATTATAAGAGATACTGATAATGAACTTTTGATTGTACAAGGCGTGGCCGGAAGCGGTAAAACATCTATAGCATTGCATAGAATTGCATTTTTGCTTTATATTGGTATGGCCTCAAAGATACATTCCAATAATATTATTATAATTTCTCCCAGTTCTGTTTTTAGCAAATATATTTCTGGAGTTTTACCTGAACTTGGTGAGGAAAATGTAGACGAAACTACTTTTGATAACATTGTAGTTGATCTTTTAGATAATAGATTTATAGTTGAAAGTAGAAAGCAGCAACTTGAATCTTTAATTATTCATCATAACAACCAATCTTTAAATATAAAAATGGAAAATACAAAATTTAAAGGTTCGAGAACATTTGTAAAGATTTTGGATAGGTTAATACACCATTTTGAGAATAATTTGATTCAGTTTCAAGACATATATTATGATGGTAAAATTATTGAAACAAAGCAACAGTTAAATAATCTTTTCTTAAACAGTAAAATGGATATGTCAATAACGAAAAAACTAAAAAGAATTGAAAGTATGATACTTAATAAGATTCATCCTTTAAGGAAAGCAAGGCTTGAAAAAATTCAAAAAATTATTCTAAAAGGCGTGGGACATGAATTAGAAATAAAATCTTTTAGCAGATTATTGGCAATTAAAGAAGCTAAAGCTTTAATGAAATATATTCATAAGTTTACGGAAGTTGATTATTTCAGTTTATATAAATTGCTTTTTAATACACCAGGACTTCTATTAAAACTATCGGAGGGATTAGAACTACCAAAGGACATTATGCAAATGGTATTAGAAACAACTAAAAATCTTAACAAGGCCTTTGTTAATTATGAGGATTGTGCTCCACTTTTATATGTTAAACTAAAACTTAGCGGCAACCTCGAGTTTTCAGATATTCAGCAGGTTGTCATTGATGAAGCTCAAGATTATTACCCACTTCAATATGAAGTGTTTAATCTTTTGTTTGCTAGAGCTAAGTTCACAGTATTGGGTGACTTTAATCAAACTCTCGAAAAACATGGTGATAAATCTATATATGATGATATAGAGATAATTCTACACAAGAAAAAGAGTATAAAACTTTTTATGAATAAAAGCTTTAGGTCCTCCATGGAAATTAATACATTTACTCAGAAAATATTAAATAGCAAAGAGGAATTTGTTTCTTTTGAGAGACATGAATCAGAACCACAAATTATATTTAAAGACTGTGAAGAGTTGCTTTGTGATGTTATTGCTCGTGATATTAAAAACTACGAAAGTCGTGGTTATGAGTCTATTGCAGTTATTTGCAAAACTGAGAAAGAAACACTAGAGGTTCAGAAAAAATTAACTGATTTATATAACATTAAATTTATAAATATAGATGATACTGATGTTATAAAGGGCACCCTAGTTATTCCCACCTATATATCAAAAGGTCTGGAATTTGATGTAGTGCTTGTTTATAATGTTTCCAAAGACAATTATAAAAGTGAGTTCGATAAGAATCTTCTATATGTAGCTTGCACAAGAGCGCTACATCAGCTTGCTATTTATTATACTGGAGAAAAAAGTGAATTTATTTAATAAATTTTAAAACCTTGCTTACATATAACAACAAATAAAAAGCGGTCACAAATATAAATTACTTTTTATTTGTGACCGCCCTTATATCAAGTTTTTAAGCCATAAACATTTTTATATCATCTTCTACGCTTCCTATACCAGCTATCCCAAAATTCTCTACTAATACATTAACAACATTTGGAGATAAAAATGCAGGTAATGTTGGTCCTAAGTGTATATTTTTAACTCCTAGGTGAAGTAATGCTAATAACACTATTACTGCTTTTTGTTCATACCATGCAATATTGTATGTTATTGGTAATTCATTGATATCATCGAGTCCAAATACTTCTTGTAGTTTCATCGCAATAACAACTAGTGAATATGAATCATTACATTGCCCTGCATCTAAAACTCTAGGAATTCCACCAATGTCTCCAAGTTCTAATTTATTGTATCTATATTTTGCACAACCTGCAGTTAAAATAACTGTATCTGTTGGTAATTCTTTTGCAAAGTCAGTATAGTATTCGCGGCTTTTCAGTCTACCATCACAACCAGCCATTACGAAGAATCTTTTAATTGCTCCTGTTTTAACAGCATCTACGACCCTACCCGCCAGTGCTATTACTTGATTATGAGCAAATCCTCCAACTATTTCTCCTCTTTCAATTTCTGTTGGTGCATTACATTTCTTAGCATGTTCAATAATTGATGAGAAATCTTTTACGCCACCGTCAGCTCTATCTGCTATATGGTTCATTCCTACAAATCCAGATGCCCCAGTAGTATAAACTCTCTCTTTATAAGAATCTTTTGGAGGAGTAATACAGTTTGTTGTCATAAGTATTGGTCCATTAAAACTTTCAAATTCTGAATTTTGTTTCCACCATGCATTTCCGTAATTACCTACAAGATGATCATATTTTTTGAATGCTGGATAATAGTTTGCTGGTAACATTTCACTATGTGTATATACATCTACTCCTGTGCCTTCTGTCTGTTTTAGTAATTCCTCCATATCCTTTAAATCATGTCCACTAATTAGTATTCCTGGATTATTGCGAGTTCCTATATTTACCTTTGTAATTTCTGGATTTCCGTAAGTAGAAGTATTGGCTCCATCAAGTAATGCCATAGCATCTACTCCATATTTACCACACTCAAGTACTAATGCAACTAATTGATCAACTGTCAAAGTGTCATCAGTAATTTGCTTAAGCCCCTTTTGCATAAATGCATATAGGTCATTGTTTTCATATCCTAAGTTAAATGCATGGTCGACATAAGCTGCCATTCCTTTAATACCGTAAACTACTAGTTCTCTTAAAGACCTTACGTCTTCATTTTCTGTTTGTAGAACTCCTACACTTACGGATTTACTCTCAAATTCCTCAGGAGTTCCTGTCCATGTTGCACATTCATGTAAATTAGCCTCTATTACTCCACCAGCATTTATTAGTTCAGTTTTAATTACTTCTCGTAATTCTAATGCCTTTGTTATCGTTTCTACAAATCTAGATTTATCAAAATTTGCATTTGTTATCGTCATGAATAATCCATTTACTACAAATTTATTTACCTCTTCATTTTCTACTCCTAGTTCCCTCGCCTTTGTACTATAAATTGATATTCCTTTTAAAACGTAAATTAACAAGTCCTGCATATTAGCTAAATCATCCGTTTTACCACAAACTCCTCGCGTTGTGCAGCCTGTACCCTTTGAAGCTTCTTGACATTGATAACAAAACATAGTTTGACAACCCCTTTATATATATTATTATTTTTTATCTTCTTTATATGTTTATAAATGTTTGTGCTTTCGCCCCCTATACGACCCTTGCCACAAACATATAATACCATGCCTGGTTAATTAAAGTCGGTAACAAATGTTACGTATGTAAAAGTATTAAATTTATTTTAACTATAACATTATAAAATTAGATTATCTTATCTTTATATTGAAATTTTTGTATTAATAAGGTATGATGTTTCTATGAAAATAATAGGAAAAGGAGTAAAAAATGTGAAAAATGGTAACGTTAATAAATTGATAAAATCAGGACTCTTTCTAGCATTAGCTATAGTTTTTCAAGTGATCGGAAAATCCGCTCCACAAGTAAGCCAAATATTTGTTGGACCAGCTGTTAATGCAATACTTATACTCACGTCCATAATTTGTGGAAGTACCTATGGGGTTTTAGTAGGTTCTTTAACTCCACTACTCGCCTTTCTTACTGGTCAACTTGCAAGTGTTCTAGGACCTTTTATCCCTTTTATAATTATTGGAAACATACTGTTTGTTCTTAGCTTTGTAATTATAAGTAATCAAGGAAAATATGGTAAATATTTAGGAGTTATAATTGGAGCTTTTATAAAATATATATTTCTCACAATCTCTGCATCAAAGCTTATCCCCTTGTTTAATTTAAAAATACCTGCAAAAATAGTTAGCAAATTAATAATTACTATGGGTATTCCTCAGCTTATAACGGCACTTGTTGGTGGAGCTTTTGCATTAGTTTTAATTAACATTTTAAAGAGAAGGAAGATCCATATAAGCGATTAGTCCTTTAGTTTGTCAATAGCAGATATTTTAATATGATTAAAATATTTCATATGTTAGTATGATATTTCTTACAGTTTTCTTTATAGATTGACAATAACCTACATATTGTTTATAATGTACATAAGGTTTTCAACTTTAAAGGAGGAAAAATTTATGATATTTTCAAGTTGGTTTAAAAGCAGAAAAAAAGAAATACAAAAAAAAGCGAAAATTAAAACTGCGAAAAAAATATTTTTCGGAACCGCAGCTGGAAGTCTTGGTGGCTTACTAGGTGGTCTACTTTTTTCACCCAAATCAGGTAAGGAAACAAGAAGAGATATTGTTAATTCATCAAAAGATATTACAAACAATATTAAAGAAAAAACTACAGAACTTAAGCAAAACATCGACAATAAAGTCAATGATGCTAAAGATAGCGTAACCGATGCTAAATTAAAAATCTCTGAGTATTTAACTGAGAAAAAAACTTCAAAAGAAATTTCTGAGGATACAATACCTCAAAACGAAGATATAATTGATAAAAAATAAAAAACAACCAAATAAATAAAGAATAGTGGTGCTATTAATGTATATAGATTTTTATAAAGTAGGACAAGGCTTACTAATTTTTCTTGGTTTAGCGCTTTTGATTATACTTATAATCGGATTGTTAAAACTTATTAAAACCATATCAAGTGTGAATTTAATTCTTAAAAAGAATGAAGAAAATATTGATGAGATATTAGATGTTTTACCAAAAACATTTAAAAATTGGTTCGATATAACTGACAATGTAAAAGATGTCACTGAGGTAGTAGTTAAAATGACCGGCAGTGCACTAGATTCAACAGATTCATTTAAAAGATATTTAGTTTACATAGTAGATATTTTAACTATTATGAAAAATATCTTTAGAACTAAAAAATAGGAGATTATTACTTATAGTAATCTCCTATTTTTTTTACGTCCTAATTTATAAACCAATATAATATTTCAAGTAACCTTATTATAATGTATTTTTTCTTATAATATGTGATATAATATGCTTAATATATAAAATTTTGTAAGTGGAGGACTTAGTATGGATATGAAATGGAGTTTAGATGAGCTTTACACATCCTTTGACAGCGAGGAATTTAAAGAAGATATGATCTCTTTTAAAAATTCTATAGAATATATAAATGAATGGACACTTGCAAATTGTAACACTTCTAATAACCCCAAAGTAAAAATTGAAGAGTACATTGATTTTGAGAATGAATTTAGTGATCTTGTAAATAAATTATATAATTATGCAGAGTTATGCTTAAGTGTAGATACTAAAAATGTTATGGCCAGCAAAATATCAGAAAAAATGGCATCACAATTATCTGCTTTAGCCAAATCTACTACTATTTTTTCAAAATGGTTAAAATCACTAGATAATTTAGAATCTCTAATTGAAAGTTCTCCTCTTCTTAAATCACATAGTTATTATTTAATAGATTTAACAACTAATGCAAAATACTTGATGAGCGATACTGAGGAAGAGCTTATGGCTAAAATGAAAAATAGCGGCTCCAATGCTTGGTCAAAACTTCAAAACATACTTACATCAACTTTATTAGTTAATATTACTATAGATGGTTGTAATAAGAAACTTCCTTTATCTATGGTTAGAAGCTTAGCCTATGATAAAGATAGTAATATACGCAAAGTTGCATATGAATCAGAACTTAAGTCCTATGATACTATTGCTGAAGCATCCTCTGCTGCACTTAATGGTATTAAAGGAGAAGTTATCGCCCTAATCAATGCTCGTGGATATGAATCTGTGCTTCATAATTCTCTTAAAAATTCAAGAATGGATAAACAAACTTTAGATGTTATGATAAGCGCCATAATGGAAAGCCTTCCTATTTTCGAGAAATATTTCAGAAAAAAAGCTGAACTATTAGGTTATGCAGGTGGTCTTCCTTTTTATGAATTATTTGCACCCATGGGTGATATCGAAATGCACTTTTCTCTATGTGAGGCAAGAGAATTCATAGTTAAAAATTTTGCTACCTTTAGTGATAAGCTTGCCAATTATGCTGATAATGCCTTTTCACATAACTGGATTGACTCTGAGCCTAAATCCGGAAAATTAGGTGGTGCCTTTTGTGCTAATCTACATAGCATTAAAGAAAGCAGGATTTTATCTAACTTTACAGGGAGTTTTAACGATGTTTCAACTCTTGCCCACGAACTAGGTCATGGATATCATGGTTTATGTTTATCAGAGGAATCTGCATTAAATAGTGGTTATCCTATGCCTATTGCGGAAACCGCCTCAATTTTTTGTGAAACAATAATAAGTAATGCAGCTCTAAAAGATGCAACTAAAGAAGAAACATTTGTTATACTAGAAAACAAAATATCTAGCAATGCCCAAGTCATTGTAGATATTTTGAGCCGTTATTTATTTGAAACTGAACTCTTTAAACGTCGAGCAGACAGTTCACTCTCTGTAAATGAATTAAAAGAAATTATGCTAGATGCTCAGAAAAAAGCCTATGGCAAAGGTCTTGACCAAAATTTTCTACACCCATATATGTGGCTCTGTAAACCTCACTATTATGATGCTTCCAGTAATTTTTACAATTTTCCTTATTCATTTGGTTTATTATTTTCTAAAGGTTTGTATGCTAAGTATCTAAAAACCGGAAAATCATTTGTTAAAGAATATGATGACTTGCTTTCGGCCACTGGAAAAAGCAATTTAGTACAACTAGCAAAAATGATGGATGTAGATATTCATTCTATTGATTTTTGGAGAAGTTCTCTAAATCTCATTGCGATAGATATAGAAAAATTTGTTAGCATGTAATAATAAAAATAAAGTAGGAACTATAAACTTAAAGTTTATAGTTCCTACTTTATTTTTAAGCACTTTTAAAACAAGTCGTCTTATACCTTATTTTTCTTTGTTTTTTAACACTTTTAATCTCTCTTTAATTTTTTTCTCATATCCATTGTCAGAGACTTCATAATAAGTGGTGTCAACTAGTTCATCTGGCAAATATTGCTGAGCTACATAATTGCCTTCATAAGCATGCGGGTACAAGTATCCAACCCCAGCCCCTAACTTCTTTGCGCCACTATAACTTTGATCCCTTAAATGGGCAGGTATACTCCCTATGTTTTTTTCTTCTACATCTTTAATTGCCTTATTTATAGCCATGTAGGATGCATTGCTTTTAGGAGCTGAGGCTATATAAATTGCAGCAGAGGATAATATAATTCTTGCTTCTGGCATTCCTACAAAATGAACCGCCTGCGCTGCGTTATTTGCAACGATCAATGCAAGGGGATCTGCATTCCCCACGTCCTCAGATGCAGCTATCACAATTCTCCTTGCAATAAAATTAGGGTCTTCCCCAGCATATATCATTCTAGCAAGGTAATGAATCGTGGCATCAGGATCCGAACCTCTCATACTTTTAATAAAAGCTGAAATTACATCATAATGTTCATCTCTATTTTTATCATATTGTATATGTTTCTTTTGCAAACATTCCTGGGCTACCTCAAGTGTTATATTTATTTTACCATCCTTATCTCTATCAGTAGTTAATACTGATAATTCCAAGGCATTAAGCGCACGTCTTGCATCGCCATTCGCCATACTTGCAAGGTAATTTATAGCCGTATCTTCCATCAAAATATTAGTATTTCCAAAACCCACCTCTTTGTCTTTAAGTGCCCTAGAAATAATATCTACTATATGTTTTTCCTTTAATGGTTCCAATTTAAATAACATAGACCTGGATATTAATGCATTATTGACTTCAAAATATGGATTTTCTGTGGTTGCTCCAATTAAAGTTATTGTACCTTTTTCTACAAAAGGTAATAATGCATCCTGTTGAGCTTTGTTAAATCTATGAATTTCATCTATAAATAATATTGTCTTAGTATTGTACATCCCTAAATTATTCTTAGCCTGAGCTACCACTTCTCGTAATTCCTTAAGCCCATCTGTTACAGCGTTTAGTCTAACAAAATTAGATTTTGTTGAATTTGCAATAACTTTAGCAAGGCTTGTTTTACCTGTACCTGGTGGACCATAAAGTAGTAATGAAGTTATCTTATCTGCTTTTATAGCTCTCCATAAAAGTTTACCTTTGCCTAAAATGTGCTCTTGGCCTATATAATCTTCAAGCTTACTAGGTTTTAATCTCTCGGCAAGTGGAGCATCTTTTAGTAAATTTTTTTGAGCTTGTAGTTCAAACATATCCATAAAATCACCTTTAAATCTTTCATTTTGTTTATTATATGTATCCCCAACTTATAAAAATTGGAGGAACTTTCCTTTTGAAGCATTTTACCTTACAGATTTTTGCTTTAGCTTTTCTGTCATTTCGTGTAATTTAATTGTTCCAGCTTCTCTTAATCTTTTATTCTCGTCTTCAATATTCTTTGTTTCTTCTATTCCTTGCATAATGGTATTCCAAGTTTTCTCAAGAGTTTCAATTTTTACGCTTGTTCCTCCAGCCAGTTTTGCTATGTCCACACTTTGACTCCTTATATTCTCAGCGTTTTTCATTAATAATTCATTTGTAGTCCTATCGAGTTCTGATAGAGAATCCGATACTAACTTTTGCTTTTTTAAAGCTATAGCTTGAATTATTCCATTTTTAAATACGGGTATTGTTATTATAAAAGCTGAATGAACTTTAGATATTAACTTGTAATTTCCCCTTTGTATCATCTTAATTTGAGGTGCAGTTTGTAGCGATACCATCTTAGCCATTTCTAAATCATAAATTCTCTGTTTTAGCATTTCAACAGTTTCTTTGGCATTCTCAAAATTTATAATATTTATTTGTTCACCACTGGCAGCGAGTGCCTCAAGTTTTGGAATATCTTGAGTCTCATATTTCTCTGCAACCATATTACCTGCAGCAATGTATTTTTCTAATTCTCCATAATAATCAAAATTTTGATTATACAGATTTTCAAGTAGTAAATTAGATTTATTTATTTCCGCTTTATATATAGTAAGCTGAGTATATATTTTATCAATTTCTCCTCCAATTGTTTTATATTTACCAAGCATTTTGTCAATTGCTTGGCTTGGCTTACTAAATAATTTGGCAAAGAAACCAGTTTTCTCCTCTTCAAAATCTTGCTTATCAAACTTTTTCATTATACTTGTTAGTTCTTTAATCATAACACCTGAGTTTTCAATGCTATTTGTTTTTATTGAATTTAATATTTGATCAGCGAACTTAGATATTTGCGCAGCTGGTTCATTTCCAAATTCTAATACAGCATTTGCATCCTTTATATTTATGTTGGCCGCAATTTGAACTACTTGTGGTGAAGATTTAAGCTGCTCACTTATACTTATTGCTCTTTGCTCTATGTTTTTATCTTCGATATTTTCGTCCTCAATTTTTAATACTTGATTATTTTTTTCCATGTTTTCCACTCCTCATATATGTTTCTTTAACTGACTTTTCATGTTTTTAAGATGTAGGCTGAATGTTGTCTTTAACTACCAAACAAATTTTCGAAAAAGCCTTTTTTCTTTTCCCTATATTTTTTAAAGTGCAATTTAAAACTTACATTTTCTAATCTATGCACGTCATATTGCTCAGGATATATAAAATTTTCTATGTCATTATACCCTGAAGGGTTATAAACAATTATATCTATTCCCATAGAATTCATAAATGTAAGCATTATACAATCTTCAAACGATAAATTTCCATTTTCCTCATTATTATAAATAATAATTTTAGGAACTTCTTCTGGGTAATCGTATGCTTGCAATAATTCAAGCATTGATGTATCCAAATTTATAAGTACTGAAAAAATATCCACCTGTAAATCTCTTAAATCTTCCTTCTCAACATTTATTATTACAGGATTAAGACATAACTCTTTAATTTTCTCAGCAATGTTTTTTTGAAGACCAGACCTGAGCTCCTTGTATTTCCACCAAGATGAATTAAGCATTTCCTGGATATTAAACTCCGAAAAAACATTACTTGGATATATTTGATCAAACATGCCATACTCCAAATGCACTACGTTCATTATAGGTATCTCGGTGTAAAACTTAGTATATTTTTGAGTTGATACTTGATTAATTTCTTTCCAGTAAGCATCAATATCCTCATGGGTGCCACAAACTTTTGAGAACATATTGGGAATAACTACAGTTGAATCTTTAACCTTAAACCCTTCCCGTACATTAGCTTTTTCCTTTAGCCATATATATATTTCTTCGTAGGTAGTATTTAGGGTTACCGCCTCAACATTATAATCTGCAAATTGCCAAGGTCTGTAAAACCCTGAGTCATCCGTAAACAAGGTCTTATTAAGCTCTTCCTTAGCATTATATGCAGTGGTCTTTATTCTATCCTCTACATTAGTGGGAAAAGGTTTTATTTCATTGTTACAATTATAAACAATCTCCTTAGAAAAAGCATTATATTTATCAATTTCATGAAAACTACCAGAATCTTTCGGATTAAAATATAGAATATCACAACCTAAGGTTGATAATAATATTAAATAAAAAACTTCTGCTCTTGAAATTTCTCCATAAAAAATTATTTTAGGATTTATTTTCATATAATCAAATTTTTCGAATAATTCTTTGGAATAAATATTTATCCAATGAATCATGTAATTTATAATAAGTTTAACATTATCATTATCAATGGCTTCATTGCTTTTAATATAATATTCTATTAATCCCTTTAAATTATTTTTAATTTGCGATAGTATTACCTTGTTAGATAAGTTTGGAAAAAGTCCATTATCATTTATTAAATTTATTATTAAAGAAACATCTAAAACCTCTGATTTAAATACCTTTATCCAAATATCGTTTAACACATTTTGAAGTCTTATGCTAATGTCTTTATTTAATCCCTCACTAAACCTTTTATAACAAAACCCTATTTTACTTAGTTCTTTATCTAAACTATATAAATTTTCATAATAATCTTTCTCATTTGTTTTTATACCAATAAACCTATAAAAATATTTTGGGATAGTTACAACATTAGAGTTATATTCAAATTTACTTCTTCTATAAATCTCTGTTTTTAAACTACTTATAATATCTTCATTAATGTCTAAATTCACGCTTTGAATCTCCAAATTATTTAAATTCTTCTTTTCCATATTCACCTTACCTCTTCAATATGTATTTTATCGTAAATATAGTTTATTTATCCATAATAATTATACCATATTTATATAATAAGTTTCAGTGGAATATACTGAAAATCTAATACAATAATTGTCTCAATTGTTAATCATTATACCATTTCTTGTATCACCTTTTTTAATAAAACTATTCTTTTATACATAAAAAAGGTGTAATATAAGTAGTATAGCTCATTTTATAAGCAAATGCGTCAGAATTTTATACATTTTTTATATTATAAGGCAAGATTAAAAATTTTATGTTCAAAAATAACTACAAGGAGGTCTGTTATGGGACTTTTGACTTTCAAAAAAGGTATTCACCCCAAAGATAGAAAAGACTTAAGTATGCACAAAGCAATTCAAGATTTGCTTCCAAAAGGCAACTTAGTATTTCCTATGCAACAACATATTGGAGCGCCTTGCGATCCTTTAGTAAAAAAAGGTGATAGAGTACTTATGAACCAAAAAATAGGTGAATCTAAAGCTTTTGTGTCTGCACCAATATATTCAAGTGTATCTGGGACTGTAGTTGACATATCACCTAGGCTACATAGTAATGGAACTATGGTATTGTCAATTATTATTGAAAACGATGCCCTCTACGAAGAATCACTTGCTATGATTCCACGAATTGATTATGAAAAACTATCCATTGATGAATTAGTTGCTATTGTTAAAGACGCTGGCATTGTAGGTATGGGTGGAGCAGGTTTTCCAACTCATATAAAGCTTGCCCCTCCAGAGGGAAAGAAAATAGATAGCATTATAATAAATGCTTCCGAATGTGAACCATATTTAACTTGTGATTATAGACTTATGCTGGAAAAATCAACTGAAATAACTCTCGGCTTAAAAATTATTCTTCATATGTTCCCTGGTGTTACTGGCTATATCGGAATAGAAGATAATAAGCCCGATGCAATTGAGATCATGAAAAAAGCTTGCGAAGTCCTAAATAATGTTCACGTTAAACCCCTTATTACGAAATACCCTCAAGGTGCAGAAAAACAATTAATCTATGCACTTACTGGCAGAGAAGTAGGTTCCGGTAAACTACCTGCAGACGCTGGATGCATAGTTCAAAATGTAGGTTCCGTTTTTGAGATATATAACGCTGTAATAAATGGTAGGCCTCTAACAGAGAGAGTAATAACTGTAACTGGAGAAGCAATTAAAAATCCAATGAATTTAAGAGTAAAATTCGGAACTTCCATTGAAGAAGTTATCGAGGCTGCTGGTGGATTTAAGGAGACACCTGTTAAAGTAATTTCAGGTGGACCTATGATGGGAACAACTTTAAGTTCTTTAAATACACCTGTAATTAAAGGAACCTCAGGGGTACTTTGTTTAACAAAAGAACAAACTAGATTAGAAGAAGAATCTAGCTGCATAAGGTGTGGAAAATGCATGAATGTCTGTCCCATGAATTTAAATCCTACTAAACTTAATTCTTTAGTTTTAAGAAGTAAATATGATGATTTCGAAAAATATCACGGCATGGATTGTATTGAATGTGGTTGTTGCTCTTATACATGTCCAGCAAAGCGTCATTTAACTCAAACTTTACGTGAAGGTAAAAGAACCGTCAATATTAATAGAAGAAAAAAATAGATAGAGGTGACTTATATGTATACAGTATCTTCATCCCCACACATGAAATCAAATGATTCTGTGCAGGGTATAATGAGAGACGTAATAATAGCATTAATACCTGCTACCTTTGCCGGCATATATTTCTTTGGAATGCAGGCATTTTTAGTTACATTGGTATCTGTGATATCATGTATTGCGTCAGAAGCATTATGGCAAAAGCTTACACACAGAAAAATTACAATTAGAGACCTTAGTGCTGTTGTAACTGGTTTATTACTTGCTTTTAACTTGCCAGCTGCTGTTCCACTTTGGCTTCCTGCAATTGGAGGCTTTTTCGCTATAATCATTGTAAAACAATTTTTTGGCGGAATCGGACAAAATATAATGAACCCTGCTTTGGCTGCTAGAGCATTTTTACTTGCTTCTTGGCCAGTTCACATGACTAATTTTACTGTTGATGGTGTTTCGTCTGCGACAGCCCTTGCAATACTTAAAACGGGCGGAGATAAACTTCCTAGTCTAATGAACGTTTTTATTGGCAATGTGGGTGGTTGTATTGGTGAAACTTCTGTACTTGCCTTACTAATTGGCGGAGCTTACCTAATATATAGAAAAGTTATAAGCTGGCATATTCCAGTAACATTTATTGGTAGTACATTTATTTTAACTTTCATATTAGGTAGACATGGTTTAATGACCGGCGATGCATTATATGAAATATTCGCTGGAGGTCTAATACTCGGTGCTATCTATATGGCAACGGACTATACAACTTCTCCATTTAATAAAAAGGGACAAGTTATATTTGGTGTTGGTTGTGGAATTTTAACAACAATAATTCGTTTGTATGGTGGTTATTCCGAAGGCGTTTCCTACTCTATATTAATAATGAGTTTATTTGTTCCATTTATCGATAAGTTTACTGCCCTTCGCGTTTTTGGGGAGGTGAAATAATTGAAAGAAAACATAAGATTAGGTTTAATTTTACTTTTAATTACAGGAGTAGCAGGATTGTTACTAGGCGGTGCCTTCGAGATAACTAAAGCACCTATCGCTGCTTCAGTTGAAACTAACAGACAAGCCGCTATGAAAGAAATATTACCTGATGCAGATAAGTTTTCAAAAACAGATGTGAAGATTAATGATAAGGTCTTAGAGGTTAATTCTGGACTAAAGGGCAATAAAATATCAGGATATGCTATAAAAGTTGCACCAAGAGGATATGCTGGTCCAGTAGAAATCATGGTTGGAATATCAACTGATGGAAAAGTCACTGGAATTAAAATATTATCTCACTCTGAAACACCAGGTCTTGGTGCTAATGCTCCAGAACCTAAATTCTCTGACCAATATAAAAATAAATCTATAAAAGAGAAATTAGAAGTTGTAAAAGTAGCCCCAACAAATGAAAATCAAATACAAGCTATTACAGGCGCAACTATTACTTCTAAAGCTGTAACACTTGGTGTTAACGATGCTGTTGATTTTTACAACTCTTCATTGAAAGGAGATAAAAAATAATGAGCATATTTTCAGAAAGATTAAAAAACGGTATTGTAACTGAAAATCCAATATTTGTGCAAGTTCTAGCTATGTGCCCTACTCTCGCTGTTACCACTAGCGTACAAAATGGCATAGGTATGGGACTAGCATCTACTGCCGTATTGATTGGTTCTAACCTTTTTATATCATTATTAAGAAAAGCAATCCCTGATAAGGTTCGTATACCAGCTTATATTACGATAATAGCTGCCTTTGTTACACTGATACAGTTTTTATTGGAGGGTTTTGTTCCATCCCTATATAAGTCCCTGGGAATTTTTATACCACTAATAGTTGTTAACTGTGTAATTCTTGGACGTGCTGAAGCCTATGCATCAAAAAATAAGATATTCCCTTCAATATTCGACGCTATCGGAATGGGACTAGGTTTTACCGTAGCACTAGCTATTCTAGGTGCAATAAGAGAATTACTTGGAGCTGGTTCAATATTAGGATTCAAATTATTTGGATCATCCTTTGAACCTGCTATAATTATGATTTTGGCACCTGGAGCTTTTATTACACTTGGAATTTTAATGGCCCTATTAAATCAAAAATCAATTAATAAAACAAACAAAGTTAATGATAAAATTGCACATTTTCATGAAATTGATCCAAAAACTGGTGAGTGTACTGGATGCGGGTCTTGTGCTCATAGTTGCAAAAAATAATTATGCTTAACTTTGTTAAGAAAGGTGGATGGAAATGAAACTTTTTTCTATTTTTATAAGTGCATTTTTAGTAAATAACTTCTTATTAGTTAAATTCCTTGGAGTCTGTTCTTTTCTTGGAGTTTCTAAAAAAACTGAAACTGCAAAAGGCATGGGACTTGCAGTAGTCTTTGTTATGTTCATAGCATCATTCATGACATACGGAGTCTATAACTGGATTTTAGTTCCATTAAATATAACATACTTATCAACATTAGCCTTTGTTCTAGTTATTGCAGCGCTGGTTCAATTTGTTGAAATGGTTATAAAAAAGACTCAGCCAAGTCTATATAAAGCACTTGGGATATTTCTTCCATTAATAACAACTAATTGTGCTGTTCTTGGTATGGCTGTTATAAACATTGGTGAGAAATATACACTAATAGAATCTATGGTTAATGCCTTTGGGGCTGCAGTTGGCTATATGCTTGCTATTGTACTTCTTTCAGGTCTGAGAGAAAGAATGGAAGAGAATGATAATATGCCACTAGCATTTAGAGGTTTACCTATTTCACTAGTTACTGCAGGACTTATGGCTATCGCATTTTTAGGCTTTAGTGGTTTGAAACTAGGGGGTATTTAAATGGATATAAATAATTTAATTTACCCAATAATAGCAATTGGTGGTATGGGCCTTGTATTCGGAATAGTCCTTGGTTATGCTAATAAGAAATTTCATGTACCAGTTGACCCTAGAATACCACTAGTAAGAGAAGCATTACCTAGCGCAAATTGTGGTGGATGCGGATATCCTGGTTGTGATGCTTATGCAGCAGCTGTTGTTGAGGGAGATGTTTCCCTCACTTTATGCACAGTAGGCGGTAGTTCAACTGCCGAGAAAATCGGAGAAATAATGGGCGTATCAGTTGAAACTGAAAGTCCTCAAGTTGCCTTTGTTAAATGCAAGGGAACATGCACGGTCTCTAAAGAAAAATATGCATATGATGGAATTAAGGATTGCCGCCAAGCAGTTATTGCTCCCGGTGGTGGTCCTAAATCTTGCTCAGATGGCTGTTTAGGTTTTGCAAGTTGTGTTAGAGCTTGTGAATTCAATGCCCTTCATGTAGTAGATGGTGTTGCCGTAGTATATAAAGATAATTGTGTTGCTTGTGGCGCCTGCATTGAAGTGTGCCCGAAGAACCTAATAGAATTCGTTCCGGCTAATCAAGAAGTACTTATTGAATGTAACTCAAACTCAAAAGGGAAAACAGTAAAAAATAATTGTTCCGTTGGATGTATTGCTTGCGGAATGTGTGAAAAAGTTTGCCCATCTGAAGCTATTACTATGGTTAACAACTTACCTGTGATAGACTTTGAAAAATGTACACAGTGTGGACTATGTGCTAGTAAATGTCCTACAAAGGTTATTTCTAAATCATTAAAAAATCGTGAAAACTTAAGTGAGTCTGTAAACAAATAACTAAAATAAAGTAGAAGGTTTAACTATAACCTTCTACTTTATTCATTGCCATTAAATCATCACCTGCGGTGCTGCAATATTTCTAATTGTTCTGCTTTTTAATCATAGTTCTTGAGCTTCATCTAATTGATCAGCAATATCTAAATAGTTAATATCTCCATCTATACAATTGATGATAGCTTCATGCATAGTTTTTCCTTTTGCCATAAACTCGGTACCTCGTAAACTATCCCATATCGTAC
>Ga0209125_1000877_pt1 | contig 33473 bp, 31 predicted proteins | sample BarGraIncub1131A_FD_184503 | JGI IMG/M metagenome (GOLD analysis project Ga0209125, IMG submission 184503) | Arctic peat soil microbial communities from Barrow, Alaska - Barrow Graham LP Incubations 11-31A (SPAdes) (version 2) | ecosystem: Environmental > Terrestrial > Soil > Wetlands > Peat... | reverse complement strand
AAAAATTTTGTTTCGCGCCTCAGTGTCTAGCCCCTCTAAAATATCCGCAAGATCTGCTGGATGAAGCTTAGTTAGTTTCCCATAGGGTTGTGTTAGTTTTAGACTGTCGGCTACCATTTCTAAAGATTGAACACTTTCCCAGGTTATACTGTTCTCTCGAGGTTTTTTGCCCAATATATCATATAAAAATCTAATTATTCCATCTAATTTATATTTTCTTGTAGCTGCTATAATACCCGATTCTACGGCTACAACTCTTATTTCTCCACCAATCTTATTCATGGTAAGATCATTAACTTTAACCACTTTCTTGCCATTAACATCAACTATTTGTTTGTTCAATAAATGTTTAGATAATAGGTAAGAAAATTTTCTAGGAATTATATCTTTAACTCCTCTTACTCTTACTACTATTCCCTTTTCCTCTTTACACATATCAATATTTCTAAACTCATAATTATAAATTTCTCTTCCTTTTTTGATTTTATATCCTATAACTCTTGGATATCCTTGTTCAGTAGTAACATAAATATCAAACAACTTCCCAATATTATCCTCAAATTCATCATACACATTTTGATTGAGCACTTTGCTTAAAAAAAACTCGGAAACTTTTTCCATGAATATTCCTCCTCTTTTGCAGAGAAAAAATATAATTAATAACCCATTGATTTTTAATCATTATTAAAACTATATTAATCTCTAATACAACAATTTCTCTGCATATTAATATTAAATTTTAGTGTTAATTTTGACCTTCTAATCCGAGGGCCATTTTCCATTTAGTTTCACCACCTATAAAATTTCTGATTACATATTAGTCAATTTTCAAATATTAGTTTAAATAAAAAAAACATTTCATCATTATAATTATATTATAAATACTTCAAAATGCAACTAAAAATAAGAAATTCAATTAGCACTTTAATATTTATAAGCTTTTATAGTTCATATTTTGCAATAGTTATGTTAATATTATTATGCACATAAAAATAAATAACAAATCAAATATACTCTTATTTATACCAGTGTGCTGAGCTACAGTGAACAGAAGAAAACGAACTTTAAGTTCAACTAATCTTTTTGGAGGATTATATGAAAGTAAATAAACAATTTTTACCTATTAGTATGACTGATTTAAAAGAAAGAAATATATCTCAATTAGATTTTATAATAATTACAGGAGATGCATATATTGATCACCCCTCCTTTGGAACTGCTATAATAGGAAGAACCTTAGAACGCGAGGGTTTTACTGTAGGTATTATAGCCCAACCTAATTGGGACAATGTAGATGATTTTAGAAAACTAGGAAAGCCTAAATATGGATTTCTTATAAATTCTGGTAATATAGATTCTATGGTTAATCACTATACTACTTCAAAGAAAAAAAGACATACAGACCTTTATTCTCCAGGTGGAGAAATGGGCCATAGGCCTGATAGAGCAGTAATCGTATATTGCAATAGAGCTAGAGAGGCCTTTAAAAATGTTCCGATTATAATTGGTGGCATAGAAGCAAGTCTTAGGCGATTTGCCCATTATGATTATTGGGCAGATAAGGTTCGACGTAGCTTAATAATTGATGCTAAAGCTGATTTGTTAATTTATGGAATGGGAGAAAAACCTATAGTTGAAATAGCTAATCTTTTCAAGTATGGTATGACTATAGACAAAATGACTTCTATAAAAGGAACAGTGTATATTTCAAAAGAAATTGGAGAACTTAGTGATTTCATAGAGGTACCTTCCTTTGAAGCTGTGGTAGCTGATAAAAATGACTATGCAGAAAGCTATAAATTACAATCACTAGAACAAGATGATATAAGAGGAAAAATCGTAGTTCAAAAGCATAATGATAGATATGTAGTACAAAACCCTCCTCAAACCCCGTTGTCTCAAAATGAAATGGATATAACTTATGATTTGCCATATACTAGAACCTATCACCCAATATATGAAGCTAAAGGTGGTATTCCAGCAATAACTGAAGTTGAGTTTTCTATAACAAGTCATAGAGGTTGTTTTGGTAGCTGTTCATTTTGTGCACTAACCTTTCATCAAGGAAGGGTTATTCAAAATAGAAGCCAAAAATCCATTATAGAGGAAGCACAGCTTTTAACAACCTTAAAGAATTTTAAAGGATACATTCATGATATTGGCGGTCCAACAGCAAATTTTAGACATAGAGCTTGCAAAATTCAGGAAAAAGTAGGCGTGTGTAAAGATAGACAATGTATGTATCCAACTCCTTGTAAAAACCTAATTATTGATCACACTGAATATTTGGATTTATTAAGAAAGGTTAGGGTTTTACCTAATATTAAAAAAGTTTTTATTCGTTCTGGAATAAGATACGACTACTTGATTTTTGATAAAAACACTAAGTTTTTTGAAGAATTGTGTGAGCATCATATTAGCGGGCAATTAAAAGTAGCACCTGAGCACATTAGCGACAAGGTACTCGATCAAATGGGAAAATCAAAAAAAGAAGTATATGATCGTTTTGTAAAAAAATATTTCGAAATAGATAAAAAATTCAAGAAAAATCAATTTTTGGTTCCATACCTTATGTCAAGCCACCCTGGATCTGACCTCACGGAATCAATTAAATTATCTGAATATATAAAAGAAATGGGCTACACTCCAGAACAAGTCCAAGACTTTTACCCAACACCAGGTAGTTTATCTACTACAATATATTACACAGGAATTAATCCTTTCACCAAAGAGAAGGTTTATGTTCCAAATGAGCAAAAGGAAAAAAATATGCAAAGAGCTCTGCTTCAATTTAAAAATCCTGAAAACTATAACCTTGTAAAAGAAGCTCTAATAAAAGCTAAAAGAGAAGATTTAATTGGTTTTGATAAAAAATCCTTAATACCACCAAGACCTTTAAAGGCAAACCCTAATACTAAATTTTCAAGGAATAAAAGCAGAAAGTAAAATAAGCATCCGTAGCTGGAAATACTTTATTCAGCTATGGATGCTTATTTATATGATAAATATTTAGAACTTACTTTTTAAATTTTATTAAACCATAATCTATAGTTAAGATCCAAAAAATATCCCCTAGCACTGTCATTGGGAAATTCGAATTTATGGAAGTTAGAAGCACTGCTAATAATGTAATACTAGAAGATATTATTATTAATACAGCCCCTAGTTTATTAGCATAAGTTTTACTATATAACTTTATACCTTTAATGAGAAAAATCGAATTTATAATAAGCATCACAATATAGCAATAAAATTCTAGTTGTAATTCTATAGTGTACCCACAACTGTTTGATATATTAATATTTGCTGGGGATTTATATATAACTATGAAGTAGCCTATAACCAACATAGTACACATTAGTAAAATCTTTTTAAGTTTGATTTTATTATTCCTAGAAAAAATAGAAACTGAAAGGATTCCACATACTGGTATGCATAATAAGTTTGTAAACACCACAGGTTTTAATAAATATAAATAACTTTGATTTTTAATAATAAAAAGAATTATTAAAGCTATGTATCTAGAGGTCATTAAAATTAAAGCCATAGTACTTATTATCTTAATTTTTTTAGGTGCATAAGCCAAACTAGAAGTTATACCTTGATATAATAAAAGAATCATTATTAACAGCAGTAAAAAATATATACTCATTCATATACTCTCCCTAAAATTGCTACTATTAATATTTATTAATTTATCTTTAAAAATATGTCAAGGTACATCAAAATAAATAAATGTACCTAGTTTACTATATTTTAGCTCCTAATATGGATATACCCCCTTTTTCACATTCTATAAATAATGGAAAATCTGGTCCCCTTTCCCCATCTATATCTGTAACAATGTCTTCGGAGCATTCTATTTTTAATTTATTAGTCTTAAAGTAAATAACACCATCCACATTTTCTAGATGCTCAATTCTTAACATTTTAATGAAAACATTTAATATATTTTTCATAGTTCCAGCCTTTATGATAATCACATCTAAAAGTCCATCGTCTACTTTAGCCTTATATGCAAATTTTAAATTACCCGCTGTTTGTCCATTAAATACCAACATTAAGTACATATCTCCATCAAAAGAAACTTCACGTGATTTTACTTTTATTTTCAATTTTCTAAAATTAGGCAGTTGCTCTAATCCTTTTATATAGTATGCCAGTTTTCCTATAGTGTTTTTTAGGTTCATATCCATTTTTTGTGATATATCTGTGAATAATCCTGTACTGGCTACATTTAGAAAATATTTATCATTTATTCTTCCCAAATCAATCTTTTTTACTTCACTCTTTAATATTTGATTACAGGCTTCTTCAACATCTTGAGGCATTCCTAAATAATTAGCAAAATCATTTGCAGTGCCTGAAGGAAGAATTGCTATAGGCAAATTAATATTTCTTTTTTTCATCTCATTAACTACACTATCTACAGTCCCATCTCCACCTGCTATTAAAATATATCTATAGCTTTTATCTATATCCAAAAAAGCATTTGATATAGGATTTTCATGGCACATTCTATGTGGCACTATTATATGTTCATATTTTTGATGAATCATTATTACCTTATCTAGATCTGAAACTATTGTGTTTTCTCCAGAAAATGGATTATAAATAAATTTTACCTTATGCATTGTGTTCTCTCCTATTTGCCCTTGATTTTAACAATATATTTATTTATTATAACTCTTTAAATGTAAATCCACAAGATTCACATTTTCCTGTGGACTTTTTTATTTAGTTATTTTCAAATATTTGGTATGCAAGGAATAGAAATCTCACTTAATGCCCCTGTAGCCTGCTCTTTAAGGTTTGGTTCTACTGCTAAATCTCCTAGGGATACCATTCCAACTAATGTATTGTTGCTTACTATTGGTAATCTTCTTATTTGCCTTTCGCTCATAATCCTAGCTGCATCATCCACATTTAAATTTTCATCTCCTACCACCGGATTTGAGGTCATAATTTCTCTAACTTTTTGCATTTTTAAGTCTTTACCTTCTGCAACACATCTAAGTATTATATCCCTATCTGTTACAATTCCAACTATTTTCTCGTTTGTACTTATCGGAATGGATCCTATATCATGTTCCTTCATAAGTCCTGCTGCATGCTCCACTGTATCATCTACGGATAAACTTATAACGTCTTTAGTCATTATTTCAGAAATTTTCATTTTATACTCCTCCTTATTAGGTTTTTTAAGGTTTTCAATAATTATTATTATTTTAACCATAAAGAAAAATTAATATTAATATTTTTTAATGCATATAATACTTCCTATAAAATATATGGTTTGTATACTTAATTTTTGTTGTAAAATGATGTATAATTAAAAAGATGACTATTAAAAGATATATATCTAAATTTTTAGTGCAATTTTATTATTATTATTATTATGGGAGTGATGCTTAGTGAAGAAATGTTCTATCCCAAATATATTAACCTTTGGGAATTTAATTTTCGGTTTATTGTCCCTAGTAATGACTTTTCAAGGTAATTACAAGTTATCTGTAATTTTTATATTACTAGCTGGTTTTATGGACAGATACGATGGCCAAGTAGCACGTTTGTTAAAAGTATCTAGTGAACTAGGAAAAGAATTAGATTCATTGGCAGATCTAGTATCTTTTGGCGTTGCGCCTTCAATGCTTATATTTATTTTATATGATTTCATATCACTCGGCTATTTATCTTATATCTGCTTTTTAATTTTCCCTGTAGCTGGTGCATATAGACTAGCAAGGTATAACAGTACTAAATTTGATAATGTTTATACGGGAATTCCTATTACAATGGCTGGAATGCTCGTAGCACTCTATGCACTATTAACTATAAATTCCCCTCATAATTTTCCACTTACTATTATTATAATGTTTGCCTTGTCTTATCTTATGATAAGTAAATTTCAAATAAAAAAAGTGTGAATACTTCTCACACTTTTTTAACAGCACTGCAAATGATGATTAATCCTTTAATTTTAAATCTTCCTCAATCTCTGTTTCTATATACTCTATTTGAAGCTTGCATTTTATGACTTCCGTTTTCATTTTACAATAAGACATATAGCTAAAACTTGCCTCATCTAATACCTTTATTGTCTCATCAATAATATCTCCCAGATTGTCCGCTCTTTTAAGTGCATCCTTTACCTCACTTTTTTTAGATAGTGCAATCTTATTTAATTCATCTGCTCCACCTATTAATAGCCTATAAGAGCCAACTAGTTTAGTTAAAATTTCCGCTAAATTATTTATATCATTATAATAATTTTGAATTACCCTTCTATGTGCCAAATCATCACCTTTTAGTTTTGATATTCATTAATTATATTATTATAAAATTTAAATTATGCACAAGCACGCGAATTAAATAACAAGTCATAGCTGCCACAGAGTATATATTGCAATGCTTCTAAACAATATAATAATATGCTAAAGTTATTATTATATAGCAAGTGATTAAAATGCTACCTTCCAACCAATAGGTTTTCCCATCCTGAAACACTAAAAAAGACATTCCTACCGCTATACCACACATTGTTATATGAAAAGCTGGAAATAGAAGAGTTAAATTCAAACCCATAAAACTAGAAAATAGTACAAGCACCGGGGTAACAAAAAGTGAAATTTGGATGCTTGACCCTATGGCTGTTTCTAAGCTCATATCTACTTTATTTTGCATTGCGCACATTATAGTAGATACATTTTCACCTATATTCCCTAAAAATGGGATTAAAATTATCCCTATGAACTCTTGAGATATATTATAGTGTTTTACAAAATCTCTAATATTATAAATTAACTTATCGCTTACAAAATAGAGTAATACAGATATACAAATTAAAGTTATTGCACTTTCAATAGCTTTTTTATTTATGGTGATTTTTTCCTCTTTTATAATTTTTTCCTCTTCATTATACTCACTAACAACAAATAAGTTGTTATGAGTATATAATGAAAATACTAGGCCTAAGATATAAATACCGATAAGTAAAAATGCAACTTTCACACTTATAGATATAAATACTGACTCATTTACTACAGAGTAGTTATTTAATGTTGCTATTATTACCATGGAGGACATTGCTAAAAGTAACATATTAAAATTCGTTCGTGCTATTATCCTATTAAAGTTTTGCTCCTTGAACTTAAAACCTCCGAACACTACTGCAATTCCAAGACCTAAAAGCATATTATTTATAATTGAACCTATTAAAGAGGCTTGAACCAAAGGTATCATACCATACTTTATTGACCATATCCCCATCATAAGCTCAGGAACATTACCAACTGTCGCGGCTAAAAGACCTCCTTTCTTTTGTCCTATATAATCTGATATTCTAGTAGTTTGATCTCCTAGTAAAATAGCTAATGGAACTATGGCTAATGAATATATTATTGTATTTATTAAACTTGATGAAGTGCTTATAAACATTAAGGCTATTACGACAATTATAACAATATAGGTTTTTTTCATTTAAAACACGAGACTACCATTATTTTGTACTTTCGTTTACGTACTCTTCGTCAGCCTCTCCAAAAATATCTTCAACTATATTTTTGTATGTGTTACGCACTTCATTTTCTTCATTGTTAAAGCGAAATCCATACTCATAATTGTATCCCGCGTATTCATCGCTATAATCAGCGCGGTACTCATCCTCGTCTATTGATATTACAGGTATTACTGGTACTAAATAGTAGGTTGGATAATAAATTATCATATTCACTCCTCCTATTTATAGTCTTCGCAATAGATTTTAAAGTAAGCTCTTGGATACTTACATAGAGGACAAACGGCTGGTGCTTCTTTTCCTATATGAATATATCCACAATTCATACACTGCCATTTTACATCAATATTTCGTTTAAACATCATGCCTGCCACAAGATTTTCATATATTTTCATATACCTCATTTCATGGCTTTCTTCTACTTCCTGTATTTCTTTATAAAAATCTGCAATTTCTATAAAACCCTCTTCTCTGGCTTCTTTTTCAAATTGTTTATATATCCTGCTGCTTTCTGCAGCTTCTCCCGCTGCAGCATCCATCAAATTTTCTGCTGTATTTTTATTCATCTTTAGAAACTTATCAAAAACTACTCTTGCATGTGCCTTTTCGTTGTTTGCTGTAGCATCGAAAACTGAGGCTACATACTCATATCCCTCTTGCTCAGCTTTTTCAGCATAAAAACTGTATTTATTTCTTGCTCTTGACTCTCCAGCAAAAGTTTTGAGAAGATTTTTTTCTGTTTTGCTACCCTTTAATAACATTGTTACTCCTCCGTTTAATTAATTACCTTCTTTATTATTCTATTCATTAAGCTTTTAAAGGTTACTTGAAAAAAAGAGGGACATCCTATTTAGGATATCCTTCTTTCATTTCTTACTAATTTTCCTCTTATTTTCCTAGAATTTCTTTTGCTAATCTAAGACCTGTAGGTGTAGTTGCAAGACCACCCATAGCAGTCTCTCTAAGTTCACAAGGCAATTGCTTGCCTACCTTATACATAGCAATTATTGTATCATCAAAAGGTATTCTACTAGTTACACCACTCATAACCAAGTCTGCTGTGGTTAATGCACTTACGGCCCCAGCTATATTTCGTTTAGCACATGGTACCTCAACGAGTCCTGCAACAGGGTCACATACCAAACCCAATATGTTTTTTATCACAATAGCAGCTGCATCCATTGCCATAGCAGCAGTACCACCCATCATTTCTACTACAGCCGCGGCACCCATAGCTGCAGCAGCGCCACATTCAGCCTGGCAGCCACCTTCTGCTCCTGATAATGTAGCATTTTTAGCTATTATAATTCCTATGCCTGAGGCAGTAAATAAGGCATTAATTAACTCATCTTCAGTTTTATTTAATTTCTCTCCTGCTGTAATAATTACTGCAGGAAGTATTCCACAAGACCCTGCTGTAGGTGCAGCAACTATTTTTCCCATAGCTGCATTCACTTCTGAGCAGGAAATAGCTCTAGCCATTGCTTTCACCATAAATTCACCTGTCAATGTATTTTGAGAACTCGCATACCTATTAAGCTTAATCGCATCCCCACCTATTAAACCGCTTATTGACCTGGTTTCATTTGTAAGTCCATATTCTGCAGCTTCCCTCATTATATTTAGATTTTTTCTCATTTTCTCCATAATTTCAAGTCGTGAAAGCCCACTTTCTTCTTGTTCACACATTATTGTATATTCCCAAATTGGTATATTCTTCTCTTTACATATATGTTCAAGATTTTCTCCTTTGTTTACAAACACAATTACTCCTCCTTATAACTTTCATTTTTGTATTAGGACTGTAGTAGTGGTGATATTTCCCTTATATTATAAATATCACCTAAACACTTGATTTTATCTAATACATTTTTAGGCACTACAGTATCTGTCTCAAACACCATAGCCGCTTTTAGTCCTCTACTATTTCTATACACATTCATAAATGCTATATTAACATTTTCATCAAATAATATGGTACTTACTTTTGAAATCATACCTGGAATATCTCTATGACTAATTATAATTGTTGGATAGTTACCTGTAAATTCAACTGGTTCCCCATCAACTTCAAAGATTAAAATATTTCCGCCACCAACAGATGACCCAATAATTTCGACTTTTCTTCCACTTCTTTTTGTTATAATAAACTTTACTGTATTAGGATGAACATCTCCTAAATCTGCCTCAGTAAACTCTATAATAAGCCCTTGCTCTTTAGCTATACTTAAGGAGTCTTTAAGCCTGTCATCCCAGGGATCCATTCCTAAAATCCCTGCCACCAATGCTCTATCCGAACCATGTCCTTTATAAGTTTTAGCAAAAGAACCATGTAAAACAAATTGAACCGATGCAATATTTTTTCCTGCTATTATAGAAGCAATTTTCCCAAGTCTCGCTGCACCAGCTGTATGGGAACTTGATGGCCCTACCATAATTGGACCTAATATATCAAAAACACTATAATTTTTCATGTTATCCTCCTTGTCCGTCTCCGCATTCACAAAACAATATTATTTATTTTGTCACACATTAACATCTATTATTCTTTTGTTAGTTTAGAGAATGAAATTTCTCCTGCGTGCCTTGCAAACGAACTCAAAACGTGAAATTCCATTAAGAAATTCTAATGTTTTGCGAATGTTAAATTCTCTGACGCTCACATTCGGCTTCCTGCCTCAGGTTCGCTAGCCTGCCGTCCTGGCAGTCTCACGACAATTTAACATTCGCAAAACAAGAATTTCTAAACGGAATTTCAATCGTTTTTACGTCTCGTATTGCAAGTCACTTCGAAGAAATTTCATACTATCAAACTCCACTAAATAAGATACACCACCTGCTCTTAGTGGGTAGCGATTTTATTGTATTTATAAATACGAGCCTAGAAAACATAGCAATTAATAGTTGTTATGTTTCTGTCCACCAGAGAAATACCCGGAGGGTACAAAGTTTTTCATGGAATAAACTTTGATTCTGATAACAATGTTCTAATAACCCTTCTTCATTCCTCATATCAACTAAACTATTATCAATTGTTTATCCTCCTGCATGTCGCCCCTTCATTGTTATAAGATAAATTATAATCATGAAGGTGAAAGCATATAGGAGTGTGAAAGATAGTATATAGTGAGTTTACAGACTCTTAGTTTATGTAATGAAAAATTTCTGTAAGCAGCCCAGGACGGGCTGCTAGCACTTCTGAGACAGGAAGTCGAATAAGTGCGTTAAGAAGTTTTTCATGGAATAAACTTAGAGTCTGTTAACGAACGCTCTACTATCAGAACATCCTACATGCCGAACCTTCACGGGATGCTAGTATTGATAAAAACAGCTTCCACCAGTAAATTCTCGGATAATTGAATTATCTGGTACTAAATCTTTGTCTACATCTACGAAGAAATTTAGAAAACTTTTCAATCTGCTTGCTTCATAATATACTGGACTTTCCGTTCCAATTTTATTAAGCTCAGCTAAAGCAAATTTTTTAAGTACACAAAGCTCATAGACTACATTTGAATTAAACATTGCATCTGCTTGTTCTTGAAATACAAAAATATTTTTTTCCTCTCCACGTTTTACAGAAGGCCACATTTTCAGTGTATCTTCAACGCCATATCCTCTAGATAAATAATCTCTCACAATTCTTCTTGTCATTCTTACATCCGTTGTAGAAATCCTGTTGTGGTCATCTAAATTTAGTTGTGTTAGGGGACTTATATATATTTTAAATTTACTATCCATAGCTATGGAGGCAGTTAAGATTTCATTTAATCCATGTATTCCTTCTACAATCATAACTCCATTTTCAGGCATTTTAATCTTATTTCCATGCCACTCCCTTTTACCTGTTTTAAAATTAAAACTTGGTATTTCAGCCTCCGAGCCTTGTAGTAATAATTCTAAATCCTTGTTGAAAAGTTCTAAATCCAAAGCATATATAGATTCAAAATCATATTCACCATTTTCATCTTTTGGAGTTATTTCTCTATTAACAAAATAATCATCTAAGGAAACAGGAATTGGTATTAAGCCATTTACTCTTAATTGAATCCCAAGCCTCTTTGAAAAAGTAGTTTTGCCTGATGAGGAAGGTCCTGCTATAAGCACTAATTTCACCTTTCCCCTCTTATGAATCATATCAGCAATGTACGCAATCTTCTTTTCATGAAGGGCCTCTGCTACTCTAATTAAATTAACAATATCACCATTTACTACTTCATCATTTAGTGCACCAACACTTCCAACACCTAATATTTCTCCACATTTCTCCGCTTCATCAAATATTTTAGCTAATTTTTCGTGTTTTTGAAATTTAGGAATTTTATCTGGAGCATCGGACGTTGGATATCTTAATATAAAACCTGGCTCATAGTATATTAAATCAAATGTTTTTAATATTCCCGTTGAATAAGCCATTGGCCCGTAGAAATAATCATATCTCCCATCTAATTCATAAAGCTTAACTTCTTCTGAGTTAACATATTTTAAAAGCTTTACTTTATCTTGCATATTATATCCAGTAAAAATTTCTATAGCTTTTGCTTTTGGCAGTGCTATCTTTCTTATAGGAATGTCGGCTTTTATTATTTCTCTCATTCTATTTTTAATATCATATATATCATCAATATCTAGTGCAATAGTCTTATGAATCTCTCCAAATAAGCCTTTGCTAAGTGAATGCTCGATAGAAATTTTAGCTGTAGGAAACAATTCGAAAACTGCTTTTATTAGCACAAACTGAAGCGTTCTAACGTATGTCATCATTCCAATTCTACTTTTTATATCTACAGTGTCAAAAACACCATCTTGCGTGATAGTTTCTCCAAGTTCATAAAGTTTATTATTAAGCTTACCTAAAACTACCGGTATATCATTTAATAAACTATTATTTTTAACAATATCATTTAATATAGTTCCCTGCTCTACTAAAACCTGTCTACCATCTTTAAGGCCTATATTGAAATTATTCATGCAATCATCCCCTATTTTTAGTGGTTACTACTATTATACTTTAATTTTCAAAAAATGTATCATATACCCCTTATAATTTTTGCATTTAAACGGAAAATATACATTATATAGAATGGGGTGATATTACGTTTATTTTAATAATTAGAACTTGTTTGTTATACTTTGCAGTAATTTTTATTATGAGGATGATGGGAAAAAAACAAATAGGTGAGCTTGAGCCTTTTGAACTTGTAATTGCATTAATGATTTCTGAGCTTGCTACTTTTCCCATGCAAGATATAAGAATCCCAATTTTACATGCCATTATACCAATAGTAACATTACTATTTCTCCAAATCGCTACTTCTCTTATTGAGCTTAAAAGCGAAAGGGCTAGAAAAATATTTACAGGCACTCCAAGCATATTAATAAAAAACGGAATAATTGATATCGCAGAGCTCCGGTATCAAAGATTTAATATTAATGATTTGTTAGAAGAGCTTAGATTAAAAGGTTATTTTAATTTATCCGATATTCAATATGCTATTTTAGAGACTAGTGGAGAGCTTTCCATATTGCCAAAAACAGGTCAATCGAATGTAACAAAGGATGATTTAAAATTAAAAATAACCCAAGAGTCTTTGCCTATACCTTTAATTATGGATGGTAATATCAATCATAAAAATTTAAAACTTATAGGTAAAGATGAAATTTGGTTAAACCGTAAACTAAAAACAAATAATATTTTAAGCTCTAAAGATGTTTTCCTAGGAATAATAGATTCTAAAAATAAGTTCTTTTACCAACTTAAGGAAGGAAAAGGTAAAACTAAATGAAAAATATTTTGATAGCCTTTAGTTTATTCATTATAATGATTATTGGAATATTTATATCTACAAATGTTATAAATAGCAAATGTGACAATTTGCAAAATTTGAATTGTACACTAGAAAGCTATATAATAAAAGATAATTATAAAGCTGCCTATAATCTATCCCTAGATTATATAACTCTGTGGAAAAGTGATTCTAAATTTTTAACTATTTATATACATCATGAGGACTTAGATCATGTAGACAATGAGGTTTTAAAACTAACTCAATATATAAAAATTAAAGATAAGTCAGAAGCTTTAGCCACTGTACATGTTTTAAAATATCTTATAGATCATATAAAGTCCCATGAACAAGTATCTATAAGCAATATTTTTTAATTATTTTTATTTATTGAAATCATTTATACTAAAAGGGTGGAAAATAGTCCATTTATAGCTTATAATTATATTATACAATAAAAAGTCCCACAGGGACAATATATGTCCCTGTGACAAAATTTGAAAGGTGGAATTAATATGGCATTAGTTACTACTACTAATATGTTTAAAAAAGCAATTGAAGGAAATTACGCAATTGGTGCATTCAACATCAATAATATGGAAATAATTCAAGGTGTTATTGATGCTTGTGCAACTCACAAGTCAGCTGTTATACTTCAAGTATCAGGCGGCGCTATGAAATATGCAAGACCTACATACCTTAGAAAAATGGTAGAGGCAGCTGTAGAAGATACTGGCCTTGACATAGCTCTTCATTTAGATCACGGTTCAGATTTAGCACAATGTAAACTTGCAATAGCTTCTGGATTTACTTCAGTTATGTATGATGGTTCTCATCTTGATTATGAAGAGAATGTAAAAACAACTAAAGAAGTAGTTGAATATGCTCATTCTAAAGGTGTTGTAGTTGAAGCTGAGCTTGGAAAGCTTGCTGGAGTTGAAGATGCTGTTTCAGTTTCAGCAGCTGACGCAACATATACTGATCCAGAACAAGCAGTAGATTATGTAACAAGAACTGGTATAGATTCTTTAGCTGTAGCTATAGGAACAAGCCATGGTGCATATAAATTCAAAGGTGAAGCTAAACTTGACTTTGAAAGATTAGCTTTAATCACAAAGAAATTAGAAGAAGCCGGATTGCATAATTTCCCAATAGTTCTTCACGGAGCATCCGCTGTAGATCAAAGTTTTGTTACTATGATCAATGAATTTGGTGGAGAAATGAAAGGTGCAAAAGGAATCCCACTAGAAATGCTTAGAAAAGCAGCTTCTATGGCTGTTTGCAAAATAAACATGGATACTGATTTAAGACTTGCAATGACAGGTTCAATAAGAAAAGTTCTTACTGAAAATCTTGGTGAAATCGATCCAAGAAAATACCTTGGAGAAGCAAGAAAGAACATAACTAAATTAGTTGAAGGTAAAATCACAAATGTTTTAGGTTCTGCTAATTCATCTAAATAATTTAAATCTAAAAGGCCCACAGTATTTATACTGTGGGCCTTTTAGTTTAATTTTTTCCAAATGTTTTTATGCGCAAAAAAAGTATATATTACGTATAATGCATTTGAATAAGCTTTAGAACTGCTTATTTTATTTTAAATTAAGCTGCGTTAAGGAAAACATATGTTTGAGCGACAGCGAGTTTATGTTTTTTAGCAGATTAATTTAAAATAAAATTAGCAGTTCTTAGCGAAATGAAAGCATTACTAGTAATATATACTTTTTTACTTATTTTTGAACATAATTACTTACATGTTTAATTACCATATTAATTGTTCCATCACCATTTCTTTGTATTTCAAAGCGGCTATTATCATGGTATGTTTCTTCATCCACGTATAAATCTATATCCTTATCAATTTTAAGTCTAACTCTTTTTAGTTTCTTATCTATCCATTCTTTATCAAGACTAATATTTTCTGAAATTCCTCGCTCAGTAATAAACTCAACAAATTTTTCCTTAGTCTCATGATTTTCAGGAAACATTTGCTCTGACAATTCTCTAACATCTATAGTGTCTTCTTCTTTAAGTTTTCTTTTTATAGTACTTCTGACAGCCTCTGCTTTATCTGCGTTTTCTGGGAAGGTATTTTGAGTAAATTTTTCAGCTGCTTTCACAAAGTTTTTAGTGATATCTCTTTTGTTATCAAATGTTGTGCAACCTAAATAATTTTCTATAAAGTAGTTCGAACTGTTTTCTTCATTTTCTTTACTCTTGCTTTTTTTATCAATAACCATTAAGTCAAAATTATTTTCTTTTCTAATGGGCTTTAAAAAAGCACATTTTTGTATTCTTTGAGATGAACCAGGAAGGCCTGTGTACTGTGGTACTATATCAATGCCTAACTTATTATCTACAAACTCTATAGTGTGAACATAATTTTTAATATAATCCATTTTGAATATACCTAAAATCGGTCCAAATTCTGTAGTAAAAGATACTACTATTAAATCACAGGATGGAATGCTACCCTTAGATCTCATTAAAGTAAACATCTGTCTTGCTAGTTCCTTAGATACAACTAGCAAATTATTCTCACCATTTAAGTATTCCTGAGATAAATCTTTTACTATGTTACTCTCTTCATTAAATACCCCATATTTTAAATCTTCATCTTTTAAACACTTCTGAATATGTTTCAATAAAAAATTATATTTTTCTTCATCTAAATCCAAGGCATATTCATTTAAGATAGGTTCATCTGCATTATTATCTAAAACATGGATAATAGCCTCATTTATATTAACTTCTTTTATGTACTCCAAAAAAACACCACCTTGTTATTTATATAAGGCACATAGAAATAGAACTATTAGCATTTTAACTCTTTATTTATTCTAATGCGCATCAATTATTATACTATGTAAATCTATTTATAACAAATTCATATGATGGTATTTTGCAGTTTTAAAGGGAACATTATTACGCCTACTTAGGCAACTACATTGAAATATATTATTTTCTTAAATTTGTAATTTTAATCTGTTATTAATGTTACTTTATTTATATTATGATATAATCACAATTAATGTAATAATTGTTATCCCACCAAAAGAACAATAGGAGGCAAAACAATTAATAATTGTTTTGTGCCCCAGAGAAAGGCTAGGCGGCATTATGAAAGAAATAGAAACTAGAATTATAGATATTGATGTAGATGAAATCCGAAGAAAATTGTTAAAATTAAATGCCCCAAAAGTAAAACAAGAAAATCAAATAAACAATATTTATGATTTCCCGGATAAAAGGCTAATAAACAACAAAGGCTATGCAAGAATACGAAGCATCCAAGATGAGTTAACAAATTCAACGCTGCACTATATAACCACAAAAAAACTTATAAGCCAAGAAAAATACAAAATCATGGATGAGCACGAATCAGAAATTAAAGATGAAATTGCAGCTAAAGGAATATTTGAATCCTTAGGTCTCGAGCTTATACAATCCATTAAAAAATATAGGGAAAGCTATAAGTATAAAAATACTCTAATAGAAATAGATATAAATGAGAAAGAATTCTGTCCTTTTCCTTATATAGAAATTGAAAGTGCTGATGAAGATGAACTTGAAGAAGTTGTAAACTTACTAGGTTACAGCCTCTCGGATACTACCTCTAAAACTATTTATGAAATACTAAAATCAAAAAAAGTAGTAGTAAAGGAGCTATAATGTTTGGATATGTAACTCCATGTAAAATGGAAATGAAAATAAAAGACTACGAAAAATTCAAAGCTTATTATTGTGGTCTATGTAATTCCATAAAAAATAGCTATGGGCAGTTACCAAGACTTACTTTAAATTATGATATGACCTTTTTAGCAATACTTCTAGATTCTCTAGGTGATAATAAAATCATCTTTACTAAATTTAGTTGTGCAATTCATCCACTGAAAAAGAGGATTATGATTAATAATAATGCTGCTTTAGATTATGCTGCCTTTTGTAATACCACTTTAGCATATTATAAGTTAATGGATGACGCGTGCGATGATAAAACAATGAAAAGTAAAGTTTTTTCAGTGTTCTTAAAGAAATATTTGTCAAAATCTCCAATAGAATATAGTGATGTAATGGAGTATACTAAGGAAAAGCTAATATTACTAAATACTCTAGAAGCAAGCCATGTGGATCTATCTATAGATGAATTGTCTCATGTTTTTGCTGACCTTACGGGCTTTATAATATCCTTTTATTATAAGGATGCGCCCTTTAAAGAGAACTTATATTGGCTTGGATATAATTTAGGTAAATGGATATATATTATAGATGCTTATGATGATTTAGAAGAAGATATAAAAAGTGATTCTTTTAATGCTATTAATTCTTTGTTTAATAAGGATAATTTGGATTTTAAAAGTTTTTCGAAATGTATACAGCCAAGAATTGATTATATATTGACTACCTGTGCTGAGCAATGTTTGAAATATTTAAATTCATTGCCTTTAACCAAAAATGAGGATGTATTATATAATATATTAGAGCTAGGCTTAATGGAAAAAATGAATGTGGTTTTTAATGAAAATTTAGATATTGATTATTTAAAAGGAGTGGAATATAAAGATGGCAAATCCCTATGAAATACTTGGTGTACGCGAAGGTGCATCTAAAGAAGATATTAAAAAAGCCTATAGAGAACAAGCAAAAAAATATCACCCTGATCAGTATGGTGATAATCCCTTAAAAGATTTAGCAGAAGAAAAAATGCAGGAACTAAATGAAGCTTACGATTCACTTATGAAAAATACTAGTTCATCTAATGGCTACCAGTCTTCAAATACTTATAATTCTTCCAACAATTATAATTCTTCTTCAAATGATGACTATGTTAACAGAGATATATATCAATCTATAAGAATGGATTTAAACAGTGGAAACCTTTCCTCAGCAGAGAAGAAATTAGGATCCATGGATACAAAAACTGCTGAGTGGAATTATTTAATGGGCATGGTTCATTTGAGAAAAAGTTGGCATGATAGTGCTTATAATTTCATTAGTAAAGCCTGCTCCCTAGAGCCTAATAACGTTGAATATAGGCAAAGCTTTAATGATCTAAATACTAGAAACACAAATTATAGAGGTAACTATTATGGCAGACGAAACAGAGATTCTGATATGGGTAATATGTGTATTAACTTATGGTGTGCGGATAGTCTTTGTGAATGTTTAGGCGGAGATCTTATTTCTTGTTGCTAATGGTTCTTCAAAGAAATAACTAGGCATATTCTGGTCTATTTTATTCAGATCCCTAAGCATATTAATTTAGGAGATGATTTTTATGAAATCTAATAATATTGCTAAGGGCGGCATATTCGCAGCGCTTAGTTTGATATTACTATACCTTTCTTCTGTTTTCCCCACAAATAGATTATTTATATTACTCATAGCTTCATGCATTATTCCTCTTTCCATTATACTTACTGGAATAAAAAACACCATTTTAGTATATAGTGCTGTTTGTTTGCTTAGTTTATTTATTATACCTTCAAAGCTTATAAGCATTGCCTATATATTAATTTTTGGATTATATGGCTTTGTAAAATACTTTATAGAAAAATTAAGGAGTATTCCTCTAGAGTTTGTGCTTAAATTATTATATTTTAATATAAGCTCTGCTTTAATTATGTTTATATACAAATTACTATTATTAAAAATTCCTAATATAAATATATATTTATTAATACTCTTTATGGAATTTAGTTTCCTAGTATATGATTATGCACTAACAATTTTCATTGTCTATGCAAATAAAAATCTTCTTAAGAAATTTAGTTAAGTTATACCTATTTAAATGTATATAAACCAACCTATTTAAATGTATATAAACCATACTCTTGACATAAAATTCTATTTAAATTATAATGTATAATAATGCTTTAATAAACAAAGTATAATAATAAATCGCTTTGATTAGGAGTAGTAGTATTTGTAGCATTTTAAAGAGAGCTGTTGATTTGGTGTGAAACAGTAATGATACAATATGAACTTACCTATGAGCTACTTTAGTAAAAACTTACTTTTAAGTAAGGGCTTACTTTTAAGTAAAAGCTTACTTGTAAAAACAAGTACGGTTAAAACCGTTATATTCGTAAGTGAGGTGTAATGCCTAATTAGAGTGGTACCGCGGAATATTACTTTCGTCTCTTTGTTGAGATGAAGGTTTTTTTTACTTTAATCTATTTCTAACTTTGGTATAACATTAAAGGCTAAATTTAAAAATCAACAATTGTTTTCTACTTTACATGATACAAGGAGGAATATTAATGACAAAATATAATACAACCATCGATGAAAAATGGCAACAAAAGTGGGAAGAAACTAACCTATATAAATTTGATGAGAATAAAATTGATAAGAAACTATATGTACTTGAAATGTTCTCTTATCCATCTGGAAGCCAATTACATGCTGGGCATTGGTTTAACTATGGGCCTGTAGATACCTGGGCTAGAATGAAGAAGATGCAGGGTTATAATGTATTTCAGCCAATGGGCTTTGACGCTTTTGGCCTACCTGCCGAAAACTACGCAATAAAAACAGGTGTTCATCCAAAGGATTCTACAGATCAAAACATTAGCAACATGGAAAAGCAATTAAAAGCAATGGGAGCAATGTTTAATTGGGATCATGAAGTTGTAACTTGTCGTCCAGATTATTATAAATGGACTCAATGGTTATTCTTAAAATTATTTGAAAAAGGTCTTGCTTACAGGAAAAAAGCACCTGTAAATTGGTGCCCTAGCTGTAATACAGTACTTGCAAATGAACAAGTATTAGTAGATGGTTCTTGCGAGAGATGTGGCACTGAGGTTACTAAAAAGAATCTAACCCAATGGTTTTTAAAAATAACTGACTATGCTGAGGAACTACTAGAAAAGCTTGATACCATAGATTGGCCTGAAAAAACTAAAGCAATGCAAAAACATTGGATAGGCAAATCTATTGGTGCTAACGTTGATTTTAAAGTAGTGGATTGTGATGCAGACTTTAGTGTATTCACTACAAGAGTAGACACTTTATACGGCGTTTCGTATGTAGTTATAGCTCCTGAAAATGAACTCGTTGATATCCTCACTAAAGACGAATATAAAAATGCTGTTGAATCATATAAATATGATGCAAGGAAACAAACTGATATAGAAAGGCAATCTATATCAAGAGAGAAGACTGGTGTATTTACTGGTTCTTATGCTATTAATCCTATTAACGGACGAAAAGTTCCGATTTGGGTAGCTGACTATGTTCTAAACACGTATGGAACTGGTGTAGTCATGGCTGTTCCTGCTCATGATGATAGGGATTTTGCCTTCGCCACTAAATACAATTTACCTATTGAAAGAGTAATTATTGGTTTTAAAAGTTCAATTGAAGACCCAGAAGACCTTCCTTATACTGAACATGGAAAAATGGTAAACAGTGGTGAGTTTGATGGTTTATCTACGAATGAGGGAAAAGAAGCAATCGTTAAAAAATTAGAAAGCATGAACTTAGGTACCGGCAAAGTGAACTTTAGACTTCGCGATTGGTTAGTCTCAAGACAAAGATATTGGGGAGCTCCTATTCCAATAATTCACTGCGATAAATGTGGAACTGTTCCTGTTCCTGAAGATCAGCTTCCTGTAGAGTTACCTTATAATGTAGAATTTACACCAGACGGAGACTCACCCTTAGCTAAATGTGAGGAATTTATGAATGTCCCTTGCCCGGTTTGTGGAGCTGCTGCTCATAGAGAGGCTGATACTCTAGATACCTTCGTTTGTTCTTCTTTCTACCAATTTAGATATGTAGACAACAAAAACAGTGAAAAGGCTTTTGATAAAGACTTAGTAAACAAAATGCTTCCTGTAGACAAATATGTGGGCGGGCCTGAACATGCATGTGGACACTTACTATATTCAAGATTTATCACCAAGGCTCTTCGCGATATGGGATATTTAAACTTTGATGAACCTTTCTTATCGCTTACACACCAAGGTTTAATTTTAGGGGAAGATGGATTAAAAATGAGTAAATCCAAAGGAAACACTATTTCACCAGACAAGTATATAAAAGAGTTTGGTTCAGATGTGTTTAGAATGTACCTAATGTTTGGCTTTGGTTATACTGATGGTGGTGCTTGGAGTGATGATGGCATCAAAGCTATTGGAAGATTCGTTGATAGAATTGAACGGGCTGTAGACACTGGAATTTCCGAAATGTTAAGTGAAAGTAATAACCAGTCCTCACTTAGTAATGCGGAAAAAGAATTAAACTACTGGAGACATTTTGCAATAAAAGGAGTTACTGAAGACACAGAAAAGCTTCAATTTAATACTGCTATTGCAAGACTTATGGAACTTACAAATGCCCTATCAAAATATGTTAATGAAAAATCCGTAAATAGCAATTTTCTAAAAGAAGTGCTTGTGGATTATCTTTTGCTTATAGCTCCCTTTGCTCCTCACTTCGCAGAAGAAAAGTGGGAAACCTTAGGTATGGATTACTCTATATTTAATCAAAGTTGGCCTAAATTTGATGAATTAGCTCTAATAAAAGATGAAATAGAAATAGCTATTCAAGTAAATGGTAAAATTAAATCAAGAATAAATATAGCCACAGGTTTAGATGAAGATGCTATAAAAAAGGCCGCTCTTGCTGATGAAACACTAATTGCTTCACTAGAAGGCAAAACTGTGAGAAAGATTATTGTAATAAAAGGAAGCCTAGTCAATATAGTAGCTTCTTAGAAAAAGTGCATACAGTTTTTAAGCTGAAGAGGATTGTTATATTAGAAAAGGAGAGTAGAGTGTCTTAGTTTAGACTCCCTACTCTCCTTCTTTTTATTTAAACTATTAATATATTATGAAACTCCATACAAATCTAAGGTTTTTTGAGTTGATTTAAGAAGACTGCTAAGTTCAAAAACTTCTCCTTCTTCTACTAGCTTATTTAATTGTTCTCTATACCTAGTTGATTCCATTAATTTTCCCAGGGAAGAAATCATAAGAATATTATTCATTATATCAGATACCAAATTAGATTTAACCTCAAAGAGTTTTTGTGCATCTTTAATCTCATCTTTAATTTCTAACATCTGCTGATCTAACTTAAAAGCAGCATCTGCGGCATTTTTAAGTTTTTCTCTTATATACTCTGGTATATCATGTTTATATTTATAATTTAAAGAATGCTCTACTGTAGCCCAAAAATTCATTGCCATGGTTCTAATTTGAAATTCTGCTAATATATCTGTTTGACCATCAACTAAATTCACAGGATATTTTATAATCATATGATAGCTTCTATAACCACTATCTTTTACATTTGTAACATAATCTTTTTCATAAACTATATGCATATCACGTCTTTCACGAATTAAATTTACCACCTTATCGATGTCGTCTACAAATTGGCACATTACTCTTATTCCTGCAATATCTTCCATTTCAAATTCAATCCGGTCTAGAGGAATACTAAATTTATTAGCCTTCTCAAGAATGCTAGATATTTCTTTAACCCTTCCTGTAACAAATTCTACAGGTGAATAGTCATTTTTGCGTCTATATTCTCTCCTCATGCTTTTGAATTTTAATTTCAACTCTTCTACTGCCTGTTCATAAGGAATTAAGAATTTTTTCCACTCTCTTATTGCCATATACTCAGTCCTTTACATAAAATTTCATAATTACATTAATTTTTCCAAAATTTCTGATTTTGACTTATATAAATATTATAATTTTATTGATTTTCTGTTATAATTAATTTACTACTAAATTAGCATAAATGCAATTGTTTTAGGAAAATATTACAAATTGTATAACTAATTATAACACATTAAATCTTATTTTGGGGTGATCAAATGGATAAAAAGATGTTTTCTGGTCTAGAAAATATGGGCTTTAATAATATTGAAGATATCAAAATTTATAATAAAGAAATTGAAACAGTGAAAGAGAAAAAGGAAGAAAAACAGGAAAAATCTCCTCTGTATGGTAAGGAAGTTACCTGTCCAGTATGTAACCATGTGTTCAAAGCTACCGCGGTAAAATCCTCGGCTTACAGAATGATAAAAAAAGACAGTGATTTTTTTATTAGGTACTCACAAATTAATCCTTATTTCTATGATGTTTGGGTTTGTAATTCTTGCGGGTATTCAGCTATGAAATCAGATTTTCATACCCTAAGAAGTATAGAAATAGAACAAGTTCAAAAATCTATATCGCCAAAGTGGCACGGAAGAACGTATCCAGATACTTATGATGTGCATATTGCTATCGAAAGGTACAAACTATCCCTTTTAAATTATGTCATAACCAATGCAAAATCAAGTAAGAAGGCCATCAATTGTATGAAGCTTGCCTGGATGTACAGACTTTTAGAAACTGAGGAATCAGAACAAATGGAGCTAATGTTTTTAAAACAGGCCTTAGAGGGACTTAGTGATGCATATTACTGTGAAGCATTTCCCATATATGGAATGGATAAATACAACGTTATGTATCTTATTGGAGAATTAAATAGACGTATAGGCAATACAGAAAATTCACTAATTTGGTTTAGTAATGTAATAACAACCCCTAATGTAAAGCAAAGTTTGAAAGAACTTGCAAGGGATATGAAAGACTTGATAAAAGAAGAAGAAGCCGCATTATTGCTAGCTACTAAAAATCTAAATAAGGCCTCTACAGAGAATTTTGAGCCAATAGAAAACACTAAGAAATCCGGCTTTTTTTCTAAAATATTTAAATAATAATTTAATACATAAAAACAAATAACAAGTCAATGCATCTTTGACTTGTCATTTGCTTTAATATTACCATGACTATTGAATTTTTATCCACATAATTAAATTTAGTAGTTACACTTATCCACAAAAACTTAACCTTTTGCGCTATTCTAATATTTTTAAAGGATCAAAGTCCAAATAATCACAAGAAGTTACTATATACTCCACCCCTTCTATATTTCCTTTATATAACCTATTTAAAGATGGTCCATGTAAATGTCCATATATCACCTTTGCCACATTATATTCTTTTAATATACTAATAAGTTTAGTTTCCTCGAACTTATCATTAGTAGGTGGATAATGAAGCATTACAATAAATTTACTATATCCATTTTTCACTGCCTCATCTAATGATATTCGAAGTCTTATTAACTCTCTATTATATATTTTTTCATCATGCTCTGTAAATCTTGCAGATCCTGGGCAATTCCATCCTCGGGTACCACATATCGCGAAATCCTTATAGTTAAAAAAATTATTTTGGATGAAATTCATATCATCGTAAAGAGAATTAAGTTTCGTGATGCTACTCCACCAATAATCATGATTTCCTTTAATAAGTATTTTTTTACCTGGTAGCTTATGAATCCACTCCAAATCCTCCACGCCCTCTGAAATATTCATGGACCATGAAATATCCCCTGCAATTAATACAGTATCCTCAATGGAAACTTTACTAAGCCAATTTTCTTTTATTTTCTCATCATGTTTCTCCCATTTATCTCCGAATATATCCATGGGTTTATCTGAATTTATAGCTAAATGAAGGTCAGATATTGCCCACAACGCCATAATATACCTCCTTTAATAATTTTTTTTAATTACTTTTAGTCTTTTTTCATCAATCCATCTATATCCATTACATAAGCAATAACCTTTGCTATTGCATCATACAGTTCAAAGGGTATTTCTGATCCCACATCAACATTTAAAAGTAAATTAGCCAATTCCTCGTTTTGCACTATAGCCACCTTACTCTCTTCAGCCTTCAGCAAAATTTTATCTGCAATATATCCCATTCCTGCTGCAGTTACTATAGGCACATCATAACCTTGTTCATATTTTATGGCAGCAGCTTTTTTTACCTTCTTCATTTTAACACACCTCATTAATGTTCAAAGTTATAATCTTATTTATATTAGATATACTTTAGTTTATTCGCTGTCGATTATTTTCAAATGCTTTATTTTATTATACCTTTCTATTGATAGTATTAAAACTTCTATCATCAAAAAATTCTCCACAATTGGCTAGTGTAAATTCTTTAGCTTTGTTATTAACCTCTATACTAACTCTATAATTCAGATTAGATAAATCTTTTATCAACTTTTCTTTGCCCAATTTTAAAACTTGAACCCAAAATCTTTCACAATTAATATCAATATTCATATTATTATTGTTAATTTTAATATATGCATCCACAGTTCCCATATTTATAGTTTTGACACTAGTGGCAATTTTAACATTCTTACTGTCGATTTTTTTTCCTTTTTTTCTATCATCTTTAATGATTAACTTAAATTGATATTCATCATCCTTAACATTTATAGGTAAATCCAAATAATAATATTGTTCGGAAAAAGAATTAAACATTTTTAAATCATTAAGCTTTTCATGAAATAAATTCATAACTTTTTCGTAGTTTTCAGGTTTTATATTTAGCTTATTTTCAATAATGTCTTTAACTATATTTTTAATCTCTTCAGTCTTTAATTTTATTTGTTCTTTAATCATAAAATCCGTAGTTATCTTTTCTACATCCTTTTCAACATTATTTATATTTACTTTGTCAACCTCTGAAATATTCAATTCTTTTTTTATCATGTTTATAATTTCATTAAGTGAATTGTTTTTGCCATATCCATGAGTTTTAGTATTAATAGAACTTTTTGTATCTATTTCCGCTTCTTTAACCTTATCCTTTTGATTTATGTTCAATGGTAACTCTTCATTTTCCACTATAATTTCTGAGTTCACACTGCTAGACTCCAACAGTTTTATGTTTAATTTTTCCTCTAAATTGCTTATTAATTTAGTATAACTATCTGGACTCAAAAATATTTGCTCCGACTTAAAAATTTTATCCACTATAGCCTTTATTGTCCCACTATTAAAACTAATTTTTTCTAGTTTTAAATTTTTGTCTATTCCAATATCTATATTTACTTTTAGATTTTTATCTGGTTGTAAATTTTTATCTAATCCTAAGGTTTTATCTGTTTCTAAGATTTTATCTAATTCTAAAGTTTTAATAGTAGAATTTGAAACTCTATAATTAACATCTAAATCCTTTAATTCTTTATTTATTAAATTAATTACTCCTTTTAAATTGTTATTAAGGATAGAGCTATCTAAACTTTGAGTTTTATCCACTGTTTGTCCATTATTATTTAATAGTTCTGTCTTTGCTTCTTTACTGTTATTGTTAAATTCCACTTTTGTAAATACATCATTACTTTCATCTGAATCAATAAAGCTAATTTGACTCACACCTACTTCGGAATCCTTGAAGTTATTTAGCATATTTTTAGTTGTATCACTATTTAAAAGGTAGTTATTAATATCTTTTAAATTGTTATATACCGCCGAATCCCCTTTAAATAGCTTTATAAAGCTATCTAAATTTCCTTTAGTGAGTTCTATATTATTTTCTTTAAATAATAATATCTCATCAACATTTAAATTCTTTAGTGCCTCAAAAAAGTTTTTTAAAACTTTTGTTATTTCACTTGCCTTTTCACTATTGTGATCAATATTTCTACTATCAAGGTATCTAGTAATAAAAATCTCTTCTTCATTTGAATTTAAAGTTATCTTTTCTCTAAAATCAACTAAATTTTTTATATCGATTATGTTCTCTTTAGTTAATGGCATATCATGTTTTATCATTTTAGAAAAAAGCAAGGCGTCTGCTTTTCCATTGCTTAGTGACTTCCCCTGCGTACTTTCTTCAAAAACTTCATTAAGATCTATTTTACCCTCTTTATCTTCATATACTAATTTTATTTTAAGCTTATCATTTTCAAAACCTTCAACTTGAAATTTAAGCACACTGCCACTCGGAGCTTGTTCCAGTGGCTTATCAAGCTTTGCAGAAAATTGCCATCCATCTAATAATTTTAAATTAACTTCTCCCTTTTGCTTATCTGTACTCACTATTCTTGCATTGAAGGTTTCCCCAGCTTCAAAAGATATTTTACTAAAAGCTTTTTTAGCTTCTGGATTCTGTAGTATTGCAATATTACTAATTATAGACATAAGCCACCTCCATATTTTGTCATAATAACTTTTTTAAAAGTTATCAATACTTAATTATCGTACCAAACATATTTTTTTAAAGGGACAGTTAATAAATATCTATTTTAAACTTAAAAATCAAATAGTTGTTAACCGTCCCCAGTGGTTATGTAGTTAAAAAAATAACAAAGCTAAAATATTAACTTCAGCTTTGTTATGTTAAGCATTACTATTCTATAATTAAAGAATAGTATTTTTTCTTTCCTTTTTTTATAAGAACACTACCATCTTTAAAATCCGTATCTAAAAGTGTTTCATTTTTATCTTCAATCTTTCTGTCGTTAATAGTTAATCCACCCTGCTCAATAAGCCTTCTAGCTTCAGCTTTCGATGGTACCACATTAGTGTAGACTAATATATCCATTAATCCCCCATTCTTCATATCTAAGGGAATAGATACTGTAGGCAGGTTACTCATATCAACTCCAGTACCAAATAGAGCTTCTGCTGCGCTCTGAGCCTTTATAGCTTCTTCTTCCCCATGGATAAGTTTTGTAACCTCAAAAGCTAAAATTTTTTTTGCCTCATTAATTTGTTCATCTTTTAAAGCACTTAGACGCCTAATTTCATCCATTGGCACAAAAGTAAGTAAGCATAAACATTTCTCCACATCCGAATCTGCAACATTTCTCCAGTATTGGTAGAAATCATAAGGAGATGTTTTATCTGGATCAAGCCATAGTGCACCATTTTCCGTTTTACCCATCTTATTCCCTTCACTGTTAGTAAGTAAGGTGCAGGTCATACCATAGGAAGCTTTACTTTCTTTTTTTCTTATTAGCTCAATACCAGCAATTATATTAGACCATTGATCATCTCCGCCTAATTGCATAGTACATCCATATTTTTGATTTAACACTAAAAAATCATATCCTTGCATAAGCATATAATTAAATTCAAGGAAGGATAACCCTTTTTCTAACCTCTGCTTAAAGCAGTCAGCAGTTAACATCTTATTTACTGAAAAATGAGCTCCTATATCTCTTATAAAATCCACATAATTTAAGTTTAAAAGCCAGTTTGCATTATTATCTAATATAGCTTTACCATCAGTAAAATCTATAAGCTTTGAAAGCTGCGATTTTATGCAAGATATATTATAATCAATCTCTTCTTTTGAAAGCATTTTTCTCATATCTGTTTTTCCAGATGGATCACCTATCATTGCAGTTCCACCACCAACTAAGGCTATAGGTCTATGCCCCGCTCTTTGCATATGTGCCATAAACATCATAGCAATAAAATGACCAATGTGCAGGCTATCTGCTGTTGGGTCAAAGCCTATATAAAATGTTACCTTTTCAGTATCGAATATTTTCTTCATTTCCTCCTCATGAGTAAGTTGCTTGATATATCCTCTCTCTAAAAGTGTATCATATACATTTGACATAAATTATTCCTCCTAATTTTTATCCTATATTATTTTTGGGAAATAAAAAAACGCCCCTGTGAAAGGGACGAAATAATTCCGTGGTACCACCCAAATTGATTTAACAATCCGCTCATTCCTTATAACGTAAGGTCAACCCGTCTCAGCCTACTTTAACAATAGCTTTATTTCAGCTTAAAGCTCCAGAATGTATTTCACTATATTCATTAACTAGTTCACACCTACCACTAGCTCTCTTAATAATTCCTATAGATACTTTTTTCCTTCACAGCATTTTAAATATAAACTTTTATTCTATTAATTGTATAGGTGTATTTAAAGTATATCAAGTTTACTAATCCATCATATTCTCTGTTCACATCTGTTTACTGTCTATATGCTCTCATTCTCGACCATTTACTCTATTTACAATAAATGCAGGGTTTCTAAAAACCCTGCATTACTCTAAAAATCAATTAATGTTTATGCAATATACTCCTTTAAAAATTCTGGTGGAGTTTTACCTTCGCAACTAACATTCACATAAAATTCCACATTATACTTTTTAGCTAAAGAATCCATTTTAGAAAACAATTGTGCCGTATGCTCAAGTTTATCCTCAACAATATTAAATACACCATCAACAAAAATGGTATCAATATCGTAATCTTTTGAAAGCATACCGCACAAAAAACCATAGAAATCATTATTACTTTTTAAATTAAACTCATTTGTAGCTACAAATCTCATTTTTCTGTTTAATTGCAAAACAGCTTTAGTATCATCATCAATATACACTATGTTTCCCTTAACTTCATCAACCTTTTCGTTGGCTAATTTAATCAAAGCTTTAGTTTTTCCCGAACCTTTTCTACCGCAAAATACATGAATCATGTTAACCGCCTCCTATTTTATCTAACATAACCAGATAATATTAAACAGGTCTACACCGTACGCAATATAGTTACACTCATTATATATTATTCAGAATATTTTTGCAATATTATACTTATTAAATAAAATTTTTAATTCCAGGAAAAATCACCTTAAAACTATTATCATCTTTTGAATCCACAAATATTACTTTACCATATTTTATAAAAGCTTTTTTCATTCGTGCAAAGCCTTTACCCGATTTTATAAACCTTTTTCTATTATCTAAGGCTATTAACTTATCATAGATCCACATATTTCTTTTTGAATAATTATGAGTATTAATTTTAGTTGAAAATAATAAATTCCCAGGACTAATTACGCTAACACTATTGTAGTTTATTGAAATTTCTATTTCCTTATAAAACATTGTATAATCCCTATAAAGTATTGCATTTTTTACTGCTTCGTGTACGGAAGCTATAGGATAATTTAAAGGTAATATCTTCTTAAACAATTCTTCTACACTATCTAGCATATGGAGTAAACTTCCTTGCACAATAATAACCTCATCAAGGTTATTGTTTACCTTATTTACTATCTTAATCATATTATGAGGTATATAAATACTGTTAATCTCAGAAAATACCAATAAACCACCGAGTGTCACTACTCTCTTGTTGTAATCTCTTTCAACAAAAGTTATTCCTGTATTATCCATAAATCCTAATCTATTGTCATCATTTACTACAATTCCTTTGTTTAAAAAGTATTTATCTATTATATTAAAATCCAAACTATTGATATCACTATTTATAATAGGCATAGTTTCGATATTTAGACTCAGATTTTCTTGTAAACAGGAAATTAATTCATCTTTTCTCATGGTATCCGTTGTAGAACCACGCCTAATGTAAAAAGCGCCATTTTCCCTTAATTGATAAGGCTTCTGACCACCATCATATATAGTAATAATTGCTAAATTCTTACTTTGATATATCACAAAATCTATGGAAATGGGAATAGGTGGTTCACATCTCGAACTAATAATTTGCTGAAACTGTTCTTCTTTAAAGTCATCAAGATTAATACCTACAACTCTTTTTGTCTTATCCTCAACTCCAACAACAATGTATCCTCTACCCCCACGGGAATTTGCTATAGCACATATATCTTTAGCTAATTCTTTTTTACCACTTTCTATTAATATATCCATTTTCAACTTGTAATCTAATTTTGTACCTTCTTCCCGCTTTAACAATATTTTAATTTTTCTATTATCCATATATTTCACTCCAACCGCGCTATAATAATATAATATGTTTATTGATATACAATGTTTCTAAGATATTTTTTCTAATGAAAGCCTATATACCTTCAACAAAAGGCCATGGAATACCGCGGCCCTTCTATTCGCTTACAACTCTGTTTTTCCCACTTGATTTAGCTTTATAAAGCATTATGTCTGCTGTCTTTAGTACCTTATCTATACTATTATTCCCTTTGTAATAGCTTATGCCAAAGCTAGCTGTAATTGGGTTCACTATATTTTTATTCTCACTTATAGTATTAGTTATTTTTTTTCTGATACTGTCAATTCTATTAAAAACTATGTTATAATTTTGAACTTCATGGATATATATAACAATCTCTTCCCCACCATATCTAGCCATTATATCTCCCTCATGCAAGTTCTCATTTATAGAGTTTGTAATACTGAGTAAAATTTCATCGCCAGTTTGATGACCATATACATCATTTACTTTTTTAAAATCATCAATATCCATCATAACTATTGCAAATTTAATAGATGTATCCTTAATCAGTTTGTTTTCTATAGTGTCAAAAAAATATTTTCTATTGTATATTCCCAGCAGTGGATCCCTTATTGAACTTTCTTTAACCTTAGAATACAATAAGCTATTTTCAATAGCTATAGCAATTTGATTTGCAATAGAAGAAATAAAATTTATATGTTCTTGGCTAAAAAAATTATATAGTGTATGTTCAACTATAATATACCCTGTAAATTCATCTCTTAAATTAATTGGTATACCTATTATTGAATGTATTTTATCTTTTATTAATTCTTCTTCCGCAAGCCCCTTAAAATTAATAGTAAATAATTTTCCTTCATTTAGTTGTACAAAATGATCTTTAAACTTTAAATTCAAATCCACCTCAGGGCTATTGCTTGCCTTGAGTACCAATTTATCTAATTCAAATAAATATATTGAGGAATAGGTTACACCTGAAATACCTATAATCATGTCATTTATCATAGATATTAAGTTGGAATCACTAATGTTAGAATTAATGTATCTACTAATTTCAACAATATTGGTTAGATTATCTAATCTTTTTTCCAATTTAGTATTTTTTTCACTCATAATTTGTATTGTACTTTCAGCGAAATTTTGATAAGTTTCAAATTCTTCTTTAAGCCTTTCAAACTTTTCTAATAATTCTAATTTTTTTTCCATTCAGTTTAACATCCCTTTTAACTTGAGTACTATAACCCATTATCATATAAATATTATACAACTAAATCCTTAGTTTTTCTATAATTGTTTTAATGAAAGTTATTAACATCTCCTGTATTCATTATATCTACTTCTACTTCTACTTTTAACTCAGTTTTGTCAATAATATTATCAAGTTTTACCTTTGGGTATTTAGCGTAAAATTGTTGCGTTATATCAAAAATATCCATGCCCTTATCCTTGTATTCTTGAAATAAATCATTGCAGGCTTTCACAATATTTTCTTCTGATTTTGCTTGTATCTTTGTGATGTTTTCTTTTGTAAATATGATACTTTTTTGAGCTTCTGCAAAATCCACCTTAACTTTAATTTTCTTTTTTAAATGAACAATATTATCATCATAACTGATTTCTGTCTTAGTTTTACTTTTTAAAATTTCTAAAGTTATAAATTTATTAATATCACAGGGATTAGTTATTTCTAAAGTACCGCTTGATACATTGTTCATTAAAAAGTTAAAGCCCTGCCCTTCCTCTGTTTTTATTATACTAACCATTTTATCGTTTTTAATCACCGCTCCACCATTTATTTGTAATCTTTGCTCTACGTTATCTTTTGGGATATCTATTATGGTAACTACATTGGTCTTATCTCCCATATTTCTTTGATTGTAAAAATCATTAAGACTTAGTTTTAAAGATCTTGAAGACGCACCAACATTTTCTACAAGATGCATTATAAAGAATCCAATGTACTTTTCTTGAAGAATATTTATCTTTATAAGTTTCTCTGGATCCCCTAGATATATTGCAATATAAGGCCTTATAAGCAAATTTTGATCACGATCTAAAAAATCTACAAAATTATCAAGACCTAATTCTGCGGCCTTTTGAGTAAATATTATGGCCTTATTCTGTGTAAAGTTTAATTTATAACTAGAAGTAGCATTCATATTTCTAACAGCTTCAAATATTGTTTTTCCTTTTCCTTGAAATAAGATCCGCTCATCCGTACCTCCGGGTGTTGCTCCTCTTATCCCCTTATACGCCTCTGCATATATTATAGGGTTACCATTACTATCTATATCTATTATTATGGCAGTAACAAATAAAAGTCTATTAATATCCCTATAACTAAAGCATGCTGTCATACTAAAACAACTCATTATTATGCATATTATAACTAATGTCTTTTTATACTTATTCATTATAATCATCCTTATCAAAAATACTATTAGATATCTTACTAAGATCCTTTCTATATAGCACATCCTTAAATTTAAAGCTTTCTAATGTGCCTAGTGGAAATAAATATGGATATCCGCAGCTTTCAAGGCCTGCCATATGTGCTATAAAAATAAAGAAGCCAATATAAAATCCT
>Ga0209125_1000876_pt1 | contig 33538 bp, 37 predicted proteins | sample BarGraIncub1131A_FD_184503 | JGI IMG/M metagenome (GOLD analysis project Ga0209125, IMG submission 184503) | Arctic peat soil microbial communities from Barrow, Alaska - Barrow Graham LP Incubations 11-31A (SPAdes) (version 2) | ecosystem: Environmental > Terrestrial > Soil > Wetlands > Peat... | reverse complement strand
TATATACTAAGGTTGCAGGAGGAATTCCAATTGAATTCCCACTTAATGAAGAATTAGAATTGGATGTAGATGGTTTTATTGAAGTGGCGAATAGTGACGACGTAAAAATTGTATTTTTATCTAATCCCAATAATCCTACAGGTAATATTATTTCAAGAGAGGATATTATTAAAATAATCGAAGGATGCAAATGCATTGTAGTAATTGATGAGGCTTACTTTGAATTCTATGGCAAAAGTGTGGTAGATAAAATTGAAGAGTATCAGAATTTGATTGTACTTAGAACATGCTCGAAAATTGGACTTGCGGCTATTAGATTAGGATTTTTAATTACAAATTGTGTTTTAATGTCAGAGCTTAAGAAAGTAAAACCTCCATATAATGTAAATACAATTACGCAAAGCATTGCATCTGTTATTTTAAAAGATTCAGATATAATAAATAGAAATGTAAAAAACATACTTATCGAGCGAGCATACTTATGGGGTAAACTGAGCAATATACATGGAATAAAGCTATATAAAGCAGAAGCAAATTTCATATTAATTCAGGTTAAGAATGCACAAGAAATTAAGAAGAGACTTCTAGAGCAAAGCATAAATGTGCGTTGCTTTACTTCGGGACCATTAAAAAACTGTTTAAGAATAACAATAGGAAGTAGAGAAGAAAATGACTGTTTGTTAAAAAATATTATATTGTAATATTAAGGTTATGTGTATGATTTTAATACATTTTAAGTTGTGAGAACAAGAGGGGAGTAAGATATGATAGAGAGACAAGCAAAAATATCTAGAAAAAGTAATGAAACAAATATTGATATTAGCATAAATTTAGACGGGTCTGGAAATTATGAGGGCGATACAGGGATAGGTTTTTTTGATCATATGTTATGCCTTTTTGCAAAACATGGATTTTTGGATTTAAATATAGCTGCTGTAGGGGATTTAGTTGTGGATTCTCATCATACAATTGAAGATGTAGGGATAGTACTTGGAATGGCTATTAAGGAGGCACTAAAGGGAAAAGAGGGAATCAAAAGGTACGGAACAAGTTTTGTACCTATGGATGAAACCTTGGCTACAGTGTCACTGGATTTAAGTGGTAGAGCTTATCTTGTATTTGATGCAGAATTTACTGTAGATCGCATTGGAAGTTTTGATACGGAGATGGTGGAGGAATTTTTTAGGGCGTTAGCAACAAATGGTGGAATAACACTTCATGCAAGAGTAATCTACGGAAAAAACAACCATCATATGGTGGAGGCTTTATTCAAAGCTTTAGGAAAAGCATTAAGTGAAGCTTTAACTTATGATAAAAGGATTAAAGGAGTATTATCTACCAAAGGATCTTTATAAGAGGAGGACTATTATGATAGCGATAGTTGATTATGGTGTTGGAAATTTGAGTAGTGTTCAAAATTCGCTTAAAGCGTTGGATATACCTTCAATTATATCATCAGATGCTGAGGAAATAGCAAAATGCAGGAGCATTATTGTGCCAGGTGTAGGTGCATTTCCAGATGCGATGAAGAACATGAGGGAAACGGGAATAGATAAAATAGTTAAAGTAGCAGCAAAAGAAGGAAAACCAATACTTGGGATATGTCTTGGTATGCAGCTTTTCTTTGAGGAAAGTGATGAAGTTGAAAAATGTGCAGGACTTGGATTATTAAAAGGAAATGTAACAAAATTAGAAGGGTCTATAAAAATTCCCCATATGGGATGGAATAGTTTATCTTTTGAAACTTATTCTCCAATACTCCAGGGCATTAGTGAAAATAATTATGTGTATTTTGTTCATTCTTATTATGTAGAAAATTGTGAGAAGGGTATTATAAATGCTTATAGTATGTATGAGAAGAAGATACCCGCAATTGTAAGTAAGGGAAACATATTTGGTATGCAGTTTCACCCAGAGAAAAGTGGAGATTTTGGAATGAAATTACTTAAGAATTTTGTGGAGGTAGTAAAATGATAATATTTCCAGCAATAGATTTAAAAAATGGAAAATGCGTTAGACTTTATCAGGGTGAATTTACGTCATCTACGGTTGTGGGAGAAGATCCACTACAAACAGCAATGAATTTTGCATCAAAGGGAGCCGAATATTTACATATGGTAGATTTAGATGGAGCACTAAAAGGATCAATTGAAAATTTTAATAGTATAAATAAAATTATAAAGGATTTAAATATCCCTATACAATTAGGTGGGGGTATAAGGCGGTTGGATACAATTGAAATGTTAATTGAAAAAGGTTTAAGTAGAGTAATACTTGGTACCGCAGCTTTAAACAATCCGTCACTTGTCAAAGAAGCAGTAAAAAAATTTGGAGATAAGATTGCAATAGGAATAGATGCAAGGGATGGATTTGTAGCAGTAGAAGGTTGGCAGAAAAACAGCAAGATAGAATATATTGATTTTGCAAAGCAAATGGAAAATATAGGGATAAAAACTATAATTTTTACAGATATAAGTCGTGATGGTACTTTGACCGGACCTAATTTTGAAGCAACTGGTAAGATTAATGATGAGGTTACTTGCAATATTATTGCATCTGGCGGCATGAAATGCATTGAAGATATAAAAAAACTTAAGAAAATGAATATATATGGAGCTATAATAGGGAAAGCACTTTATAGTGGGAATATATCTCTTGAAGAAGCAATATTAGAGGGGAGGAATATAGCCAATGTTGAGTAAGAGAATCATTCCATGTTTAGATGTAACTAATGGAAGGGTAATGAAAGGAATAAATTTTGTGAATTTAACTGACGTTGGAGACCCTGTAGAAATTGCTGAGTTTTATAACAAGGAGGGTGCAGATGAAATTGTATTTCTCGATATAACAGCAACTCACCAGGGAAGAAAAACAATGATAGATGTTATTAAAAGGACTGCTGAAAAGGTATTTATTCCTCTTACTGTAGGTGGAGGAGTTAAGACTATAGAGGACTTTAAAGAAATTCTTAGAGCAGGAGCAGATAAAATATCTGTAAACTCAGCTGCAATTCGTAATCCATTGCTTATAACTGAGGCAGCGAAAAAATATGGAAGTCAATGCGTCGTTGTTGCAATAGACGGAAAAAAGAATGATGACGGTATAGGGTGGCACGTAGTTATAAACGGTGGAAGAATAAATACAGGACTTGATGCTGTGAAGTGGGCAAAAAAAGTAGAAGATCTAGGTGCAGGTGAAATACTCTTAACCAGTATGGATGCAGATGGAACAAAAAAAGGATATGATATTGAGTTTATAAATGCAATTACGGATATTGTAAACATTCCTGTAATTGCATCAGGTGGATGTGGAAAAATAGAGGATTTTTATGATGTATTTGAGCAAAGTGGAGCGGATGCAGCCCTTGCAGCTTCATTGTTTCATTACAAAGAATTATCCATAAGAGAAGTAAAAGAGTATCTTAAAAACAAAGGCGTAGAAATTAGAATTTAGGTACATAAAATAGACTGGCATATCAACTTAACATTTAGTTGAGTGTGATATAATCAAAAATAAAGAAATGTGGTGTTTAATGTGGATGAAATAAACGAGATTCAATTTAATAATGGATTAATACCTGCTATAGTGCAAGAGCAGTGTAGTGGAGAAGTTTTGATGCTTGCATACATGAATGAGGAATCATTCAAGAAGACTATGGAAACCGGAACAACTTGGTTCTTTAGTAGATCTAGGAATAAATTATGGAATAAAGGAGAAACATCAGGACATTTTCAATATGTAAAAAAAGTAAGTTTTGATTGCGATGGTGATACATTACTCGTTCAGGTGGAGCAAGTTGGAGCAGCTTGCCATACTGGGAATAAAAGTTGCTTTTATAGAGATGTTTTGAAATAAAAAGGTATAGGTAATAGATGTTAAAATAAAAATTAAAGGGGAACAGCAAAATGAGCGAAAACAACGTAGTTGAGGAACTTTATAAAATAATTGAAGAAAGAAAAGAAAATCCTATAGAAGGTTCATACACTAGTTATTTGTTTGAGGAAGGTTTGGATAAAATCTTAAAAAAAATAGGCGAGGAAAGTGCAGAAGTAATAATTAGTAGTAAAAATGATGAGCCGAAAGAGACTGTTGGCGAAATATCGGATTTATTCTATCACACATTAGTGCTTATGGTGTCAAAGGGTATAAAAATAGAGGATGTTGTAGCCGAACTTGAAATAAGACGAGGAAAGATATGCAATAAAAAACAAAAGAGACAAGATAGTTAAATCATCTCCTGGGTCGCTGCAGTATAAACCAAACATAAGTACAATAAGTAGAAGCCAACTATAATCAGAGGATAGCTATTTTACATATATTTCCGAGGAAATACAAATGAATATATGGCTTATACTAATATACTCTTTATAATAGATTGAAACTCAGCATAAAAATAAATTATTATACATAATATATTGTAAAATTAATTTTTATGGAGGTATATATGTACTATAGATGGCCTTATTTTTATGATATGATGAACATAAATCAATATGAGCAGATGAATAATGAAATGATGCAACGCAATATGAATAGGTCCTTTGGAAAAAGAAGTTCTCCTGAAAAAAAATTCAGTACAGAAGAAGCAATAGTGGTTGCTAAATATTTAAATATTAAGTTTGATAAGTTTGACATAAAACAATTTAGAAGTGGAATGGATGTTGAATTAGAGCATGGTAATGTTGATAAATTTACAAATGTGACAAATGATGATCCTATTTTAACTGGTAAAATAGCCCTTGCTCATTTGAATGAATTTCCCGATTATTATAAACGATTAGACAAAATGGAAGAGGAGGCAGAAACATATTGGCGTGATCATAGTTAAAAGGATATAAGTATGTGATATTCACGATAATATAACACAAAACATAGCTGAAGATTTTAATCTTCAGCTATAACTATTTTTGACTTGAATTTGTTTGTTTTTTTAACATAAATATCAAGTAATCTTAACACAATCTTAACCAACTAGATGTACAATATATATTTGTATAATATATATTAGGGGGATTGCTTTATGTCAGATGAGCTAAGAAGAATTATTAGTAATAATAATTTGAGAAGTGTTTTTCAACCAATTGTTTCATTACAAACGGGAGATGTTATAGGGTACGAGGCATTGACAAGGGGTCCTGTGAATAGTAAATATAAAAACCCTGAAATACTTTTTGAAGAAGCTAAAACCTATGATCTTCTGTGGGAATTAGAAATTTTATGTAGAATAAATGCCATAAAGGCATTTAGCAGTCAACATTCGGATAAACTTTTGTTTGTAAATATAGATCCAGCTGTTTTAAAAGATGAGCATTTTACTAAAGGATTCACGAAAGAAATATTGACAGAATATAATATTAATCCAATGTCACTTATATTTGAAATTACTGAAAAGACTTCAATTGATAGCTATGAAGATTTTAATGAAGTATTAAATTATTATAAGAGCCAAGGATACAAGATAGCAATTGATGATGTTGGGACAGGTTATTCTGGACTTACAACTATTGCAAAGACGAGGCCGAATTATATTAAAATGGATATGAGTTTAATAACAAATGTAACTAGGGATAATTTTAAAAAAGCAATAATTAAATCATTCGTTGAATTTGCCAATAACACTAACACTAAAATTATCGCTGAGGGAATAGAAGATGTGAGTGACCTTTATACACTTATCGAAATAGGTGTACATTATGGTCAAGGATTTTTAATAAATAAGCCAGATGATAAATTATTAGAAACATCTGAAATAATAAAAAAAAGAATTGTCAATAAAAATAACAGCTTGAAAAAATATAGTTTTAGTTCAAGCTCTAATGTGGATATAGGGGAAATTGCTAGGATAGAAAATTCTGTTTTATCAACAATAGCATGTAGTGAAATAGACAAAATATTTAAGAGTAACCCCAACATAAAAGGTATACCAATAGTTAGTAGTGAAAATTTAACGCTAGGTATAATTATGAATGCTAATTTCTTTTCTAAAGTTGGAACTCAATTTGGATGGTCTGTATTTATGAAAAGACCTGTTCATCTTATTATGGATTTAAATCCACTTATTGTTGATTATTATACTCCTTTAGACAAGGTATCAAAAATTGTTATTTCAAGGGAAGAGGATAAACTATATGACTATATAATTGTAGAAAAAGACAGGAAATATTACGGTATTGTTCCTGTGATTTCCCTACTTGAAAAAACAATGGAGTTTGAAGTAAATGTAGCAAAATACTCAAATCCTCTAACAGGATTACCTGGAAATATGGTTATAGAAAATTCTATTTCTAAATTAATTTCAGAAAAAAAAGAGTTTTCACTTTTATATTTTGACATAAATGATTTTAAAGCTTTTAATGATACATATGGATTTGAAAATGGGGATAGAATATTATCATTTACAGCAAGTACTATTCATAAGCATACTTGTGTTATTAAAGATAGTTTCTTAGGGCATATAGGTGGAGATGATTTTGTTGCAATAATTCTAGGTCATGATTCATATAATCTTTGTCAAAATATAATCAATGAATTTGATAGCAATATATCAAGTTTCTATAATGAAAATGATAGGGAAAAAGGGTATATAAGATCATTTAATAGAAATAATAATGAAGAAAATTATCCCATAATGAGCATATCAATAGCAGTAGTACTAAACAAAAATAAGTCTTATTCAAATATATATGAATTAACTGAAGATGCTGCAAGAATAAAAAAAAGATGCAAGATACAGTCAAAAAAAATAATGAAAAGTTGTTTTTTAGTATGAGTAGGATTAACGACAAGTAATTAGAAGATATGATTAAATATTAATATTCACAAAAATAAAAACATCCAAATGTTGTAATCGCGATTGGATGTTATCCTCTTTATTTTTCCCAGTCCCTTGATCTTCCAACAGCTTTATGCCAGCCTTTTAAAAGTTCAACTCTCTTTTCTTCGCTCATGGTTGATTCAAATGATCTTGATAGTGCCCAGTTCTTTGAAATTTCTTCTTGATCTTTCCAATATCCAACTGCAAGGCCGGCCAAATAGGCAGCACCTAAAGCTGTTGTCTCAATAACCTCTGGCCTGTCAACTTGAACATCTAATATATCTGACTGGAACTGCATTAAGAAGTCATTAGCACATGCACCACCATCAACTTTTAAGGACTTAAGTGTTATACCTGAATCTTCTTGCATAGCTTTTAATACATCATTTGTCTGATAGGCTATTGATTCAAGAGCGGCCCTTATAAAGTGTTCTTTTTTAGTTCCACGAGTTATTCCAACAATGGTACCTCTTGCATATGGATCCCAATATGGTGCACCAAGTCCAACGAATGCAGGAACCATATATACACCATCTGTACTATCCACAGATGTAGCATATTCTTCTGAATCAGGAGAAGACTTAATCATTCTTAATTCATCTCTTAACCATTGAATAGCTGCTCCTGCAACAAATACACTTCCTTCAAGAGCGTAGTTAATTTTTCCATCAATACCATAGGCTATAGTTGTAAGTAAACCATTGTGAGACTCAACTGCTTTCTCACCAGTGTTCATTAATAAGAAACAACCAGTACCATAAGTGTTTTTAGCTGTTCCAGATCCGTAACATGTTTGTCCAAATAATGCAGCTTGTTGATCGCCAGCTGCACCAGCTATTGCTATTGGAGAGCCAAATATTGAACTATTTGTGTAACCATAACAATAGCTAGATGGTTTGACGTCTGCAAGCATTGTTTTAGGTATATCTAGAGTGCTAAGTATCTCATCGTCCCATTTTAATTCATGTATATTGTACAGCATTGTTCTAGAAGCATTCGTATAATCGGTTACGTGAACTTTACCGTTTGTTAATTTCCAAATTAACCATGTATCAATAGTACCAAATAATAAATTTCCTTTTTCAGCCTCAATTCTAGCACCAGGAACATTATCTAGTATCCATTTCACTTTTGTTCCAGAAAAATAAGCATCAAGTATAAGCCCTGTTTTACCTCGTACAACTTTATCAAAGCCAGTTGTCTTTAATTCATCACAAGTACCAGTCGTTCTTCTGCACTGCCAAACAATTGCATTGTATACAGGAACTCCAGTATGCTTATCCCAAACAACTGTTGTTTCTCTTTGATTAGTGATACCAATCGCTGAAATATCTCGCGGTGTTGCACCAATTTTCGCCATAGCTTCTTGCGTAACGCCTAATTGAGTAGCCCATATTTCCATAGGATCATGTTCAACCCAACCTGGACTCGGGTATATTTGAGTGAGTTCTTTTTGGGCTACACTTGCAATTAACCCATCTTTGTTAAATAAAATGCATCTTGAACTTGTTGTTCCTTGGTCTAATGCAATAATATATTGAGGCATAATTTTTACACTCCTTATTAATTTTATTAATAATCGTTTACTTTTATTTTATAAAAACAATATTATATTGAGTAATATCGTGAATTTAAACTAGTACTAGTATATCACTTTAACATTTTTAGTAGCCACAATATTCACTCTTGTGTTAAGTACGTTTTTGAGTACTACATCACCTATAGAAATAGGTGCTTTTACTTGTTCGGAAAATAAGACTGTGATAAACTGGTTATAATAAGGTAAGTTTGAGTATAAGTATAAAAGAAATATGATCAAGGTGGGTTCCATATATATAGGAAGGATGGATAGTAATGAAAAAAGTAGTTACGATAAAAGATGTCATAATTGGTAAAGGTTTACCTAAAATTTGTGTATCAATGGTGGGGGAAACTATCTTTGACCTTGTGGAAGAAGCCAAATTATTAAAAGAACTTGATATAGATGTTGTAGAGTGGCGTGTAGATTTTTTTAGAGAGGTCACCAATATAGATAAAGTTAAGCAAGCATTACATAAAATTAGAAAAGTACTAGTTGATAAGCCCTTAGTTTTTACATTCCGTAGTTTAAAAGAGGGTGGGCAGAAAGAAATTAATACAGCATTGTATTTTGAATTAAATAAATTTATAACTCAAACAAAGCTTATAGAAGTTTTAGATGTTGAGTTATTTAATGATGAAAAAGAAGTAAAAAAATTAGTTAAAGTAGCACATGAAAATGGAGTAGTAGTTATTATATCTAATCACGATTTTCAAAGTACTCCAAAAAAAGAAGAGATTATATCCCGATTGCGTAGGGCTCAAGACTTGGGTTGTGATATTCCTAAAATTGCAGTAATGCCCACCTGTGCAGAAGATGTGATTACATTGCTCGACGCAACTCGTATTATGAATGAAGAATTTGCTGAGGGTCCTATTATTACAATGTCAATGGCCGGAAAGGGTATTATCAGTAGACTATCAGGTGAACTATTTGGTTCTGCATTAACATTTGGTGCGGCAAAGAAAGTCTCTGCACCTGGGCAAATTTCTGTAGTAGAGTTACGTAGTACCATTCAATTACTTCATAATAATATATAAAAAAATTTAGTATTATTAGGTTTTTATATGTCTACTATAATAGTAGACATAGTGAAATAATCTACTTTAAATAGAATTTTCTGCTAATTTCCAGGACGTAAACTCTTGACAAATGTACTAATATATTATATTATTTAAACATTAAGAATTAACTGACAATAATCAGAATATATGTGAGGTATTATTATGAAAAACACTATTATGAAGGAAATCAATAAAAAAGTATATTTTTATTTTAGCTGGGGCTATCGTTATTTTAGCGTTAGTTACTTTTTGTGCAAAAAAATATATATGGTTTCTTTAAATAATGAGTTTAGTAATAAAACTATGATACCAGCTTATGCTGATTTATAGAAAGTAAACTAAGTCTGTACGCAAGGAAGACTCATTATAGGGGTTTTCCTTTTGTAAAAAGGAAGGCCCATTATAGGGGGTCTTCCTTTTTTTATAACCATTTATAAGGAATTATAAGTTAAATGCTTTATTAAAACAAATGTTAAAAATAAATTTTAGGAGGAATTTTAAGTGGTAATTGTAATGAAATCAGATGCGAATGGAGATCAAATTGAGTCTATTAAGAAAAAATTAGAAGGATTAGGTTGCATGGTTCACGTTTCTAAGGGAGAAAACCACTGTGTTTTAGGACTTGTTGGGGACACAAGTGCAATAAACGAAGGGCAAATTGAGGCAGAGGAATGTGTTGATAAGGTTGTGAGAATTCAGGCACCTTACAAAAGAGGGAATAGGCTTTTCCATCCTGATGATTCTATAATTAAGGTAGATGACAGAACAATTGGTGGAAAGCAGTTAGCAATAATAGCTGGGCCTTGCGCTGTTGAAAGTGAAGAGCAACTGATAACTATTGCAAAAGACGTAAAGAATGCCGGAGCTAATTTCCTAAGAGGAGGAGCTTATAAACCAAGAACTTCTCCATATGCATTTCAAGGAATGGGGGAAGAAGGACTAAGAATATTATTAGAAGCAAAAAAGATAACGGGGCTTCCAATAGTAACTGAAGTTATGAGTGTAGAGCTTGTTGATAAAATATGTCAATATGCTGATGTATTGCAAATTGGTGCTAGAAACATGCAAAATTTTGACCTTTTAAAGGAAGTAGGAAGATGTAATAAGACGATACTTTTAAAAAGAGGCATGAGTGCAACAATTGAGGAACTTCTTATGTCTGCAGAATACATAATGTCTGAAGGTAATGAGAATGTGGTTTTATGTGAAAGAGGAATTAGAACATTTGAAACTTTCACACGAAATACTTTAGATTTAAGTGCGATTCCAGTACTTAAAAAGCTTAGTCACTTGCCAGTTATAGTAGATCCAAGTCATGCAACTGGTAAATGGTGGTTAGTTGAGCCTCTTGCAAAAGCAGCTATAGCTGTTGGTGCAGATGGTCTTGAAATTGAGGTACATAATGATCCTACTAATGCATTGTGCGATGGACAGCAATCATTAAAACCAGAGAAATTCAAGGCTGTTATAGATGGCATAAGAGCAATTGCAGAAATACAGAACAGAATAGTATAAGGGGTGGTAATTTTGGATTGTACGGACTTTAATATTACGATTGTAGGCTTAGGACTTATAGGCGGATCCTTTGCTATGGCACTAAAAGAATTAAAGCCTAAAAATCTTTGGGCAATTGACATCGATAAAGCTGCTCTAGAAATAGCAGAAAAAATGAATATTATTGATAAAGGATATACAACTCCAGAAATACCACTTGGTAATTCAGATATTGTAATAATAGCAGTTTATCCTCAAAAGACTATCGATTTTGTGAAATGCAATATGAATTTATTTAAAAGTGGAGCAGTTATTACTGACACTGCTGGAATCAAGAGTAATTTATTAAAAGAAATTATGCCAGTACTTAGAGAAGATTTAGATTTTATAGGTGGACACCCAATGGCTGGGAAAGAAGAATCTGGGCTTAAGGCTGCTACTAAAGATATGTTCATAAATGCTAATTACATTTTAACTCCTATTAAAGGAAATAAGGAGAAAAACATAAATTTAATAACAGATATAGCTAGGGGGCTTGGGTGCAAGAGAGTGGTGCACCTTACACCTAAGAAGCATGATGATATTATAGCTTATACAAGTCAGTTACCACATGTTATAGCGGTTTCATTAATAGACTGTAATAGTTCAATTATGGGAATAGCTCAGTTTATTGGAGGAAGTTTTAAGGATACAACTAGAGTTGCTACTATAAATGGTGAATTATGGCCTGAATTACTTCTGTATAATGAGGAAAACATAATCAGTAAAATAGAAGATTTTGAAAAAAATATAAAAGAAATAAAAGAAGCAATAATAAATCATGATAAAGTTTTTTTAAAAAAAAGGTTTGAGAATGCGACGAAGAAGAGGAAGGAGATAAGAAAAGGTGTATAGTATAGAGGTGAAGGCTTCTAGCGGAAACTATCCAATATACATTAAGAATGGATTATTAGATGAAATTGGGGTTGAGGTTAAGAAGATATATAAAGGAAGTAAAATAGCTATAGTAACAGATTCTAGTGTTAATGAATTATATGGACAAAGGGTTATTAGCTCATTAAAAATGTCAGGTTTTGAACCTTTTAAAATTGTTGTAAATGCTGGTGAAGAAAGTAAATCATTTAAAACTCTTTTAGAGGTATATGACAAACTTTTAGATTTTAAGATAAATAGGGGAGATATTATTATTGCATTAGGTGGCGGAGTTGTAGGAGATATGGCCGGGTTTGCAGCCTCAACTTTCTTAAGGGGTATTCCCATAGTGCAAATTCCAACTACATTACTAGCCCAGGTGGATAGCAGCGTGGGTGGTAAGGTTGCCGTAGATTTGCCACGTGGTAAAAATCTTGTTGGAAGTTTTTATATGCCAAAGGCAGTTTTTATTGATCCATTACTTTTAAGAACGTTAAGTGACAGATTTTTAAATGATGGAATGGGTGAAGTTATAAAATATGGAGCTATAAAAGATAGCGAATTATTTTATAAATTATTGAAATATGAAAACAAAGAAGCTCTTTTAAAAGAAATAGATCAAATTATATATACTTGTTGCAGTATTAAAGCTGCTATTGTTGAAGTTGATGAGAAGGATACAGGAGAGCGAATGCTATTAAATTATGGTCATACCATTGGTCATGCAATTGAGCAATTTTATAATTTCAAGAGATACTCGCATGGAGAAGCAGTGGCAATGGGAATGTATTCTATAACAAAACTAGGAGAAGAACTAGGGCTGACCTCTTCTGGAACATCTAATGCCATAAAAGATATTTTAGTTAAGTATAATTTGCCTTGGATGTTACCTAAAATTAGCTGTGAAGATGTAATAGAAACTATAAGTAATGATAAGAAAAACATTGGTGAATCCATGAATTTTATATTAATTAAATCTATAGGAAATAGCTTTATAGAAAAAATTAATAAAACTAAGATTAATGATTATCTTAAAGGAGTACTTAAATAAAATATTATATGGAAGTGAGGTGTTAGAGATGAAATCAGTTATAATACAACCTTTTTATTTAAATGGAAAAGTGAAAATTCCCCCTTCAAAATCGTTATCTCATAGAGCAGTTATAGCTGCGGGATTAAGTGATGGAGAATGCACTGTTGATAATATAAGTATGTCAGAGGATATAATAGCTACTTGTGAAATAATGGAGAAGCTTAGTGTGAAAATTAAACAATTTCCAAATAGCCTTAGAATTATTGGAACAGGTAGGCCTCGGATTGCATGTGATGGAATCTTAAATAATGGAATTGCTAGAGATAAAACAGCCGGTAATGAACTACAGTGCAATGAAAGTGGATCAACGCTACGGTTTTTAATTCCTATAGCAATGCTTACAGGAGAGCAAGTGATTTTTAAAGGCAAATCAAAACTAGTGCAAAGAACACTTAAGCCTTATTATGAAATTTTTGATAAGCAGAATATTAAGTACACTACAAACAATGGTAACCTTCCTTTAATAATAAATGGAAGTCTTAAACCTGGAATTTTTGAACTTAGAGGAGATGTAAGCTCTCAGTTTATTACGGGCCTTATTTATGCACTGCCTTTATTAAATGGAGATTCAACAATTAAAATAACTACTGAAATGGAATCGATTGGGTACATAGATTTAACAATAGATGTATTAAGCAAATTTGGAGTGAAGATAGAAAACAATAATTATAGAGAATTTAAGATTAAAGGAAATCAACATTTTGTAAAGAGAGACTTCAGAGTTGAGGGTGATTTTTCTCAAGCTGCATTTTACCTTGCTGCAGGTGTTTTAGGCGGAGAAGTTGAATGCCTGGATTTAAATATGCAATCACTTCAAGGAGATAGAGTAATAGTGGATATAATTAAAGAAATGGGTGGGGAAATAACTGTTAAAGACGGTGTTTTAAAGGCTTCAAAATCAGACTTGAAAGGTACTATTATTGATGCATCTCAATGCCCAGATCTCGTGCCAATAGTCGCTGTGCTTGCAGCATTAAGTGAAGGTACAACAGAAATTATTAATGCCAGTAGAGTTAGAATAAAAGAGTCTGATAGGTTAAAAGCTATGGCAACGGAGCTAAATAAAATTGGGGCAGAGGTTATCGAAAGGGAGGATTCACTTCTAATTCATGGTAAACCAATGCTTAGAGGTGGAGTTGTTAGCAGTTGGAACGATCATAGAATAGCTATGGCTATGGCTATGGCTTCAATTAGATGTACAGATGAACTCACAATTGAGGATAGCACCGCAGTTAAGAAATCCTATCCACATTTTTATGAAGATTTTAAAAGCCTAGGAGGGAAAGTTAATGAGCGGACAATGGGGTAAAAAAGTAAAATATTCTATATTTGGTGAATCCCATGGAAGAGGAATAGGAATAACTATTGATGGGTTACCGCCAGGAATAAAGCTTGATATGGATTTTATCAATAGTGAAATGCAAAGACGTGCTCCAGGACGGGATGAATTTTCAACTAAAAGATTCGAGGGAGACAAGGTGGAAATCCTAAGTGGGTATTTTAATGGATATACCACAGGGACCCCTCTTTGTGGTGTAATTTTTAACGAGAATCAAAATTCAAAAGATTATGATAAATTAAAAAATTTAGCAAGACCGGGTCATGCAGATTTTACAGGCACGGTTAAATATTCAGGTTTTAACGACTATAGAGGTGGAGGCCATTTCTCGGGAAGAATTACAGCACCACTAGTTTTTGCAGGTGCGATTGCAAAACAAATACTAATAGATAAGGGAATCAAAATAGGAAGCCATATTTTAAGTATTGGGAATATCACTGACAGTTACTTTGATAGTGTCAATATTAATAAACAGATATTAGTAGATATTCTAAAGAAAGATTTCCCAGTAATTGATGATCTGAAAGGGGAAGAAATGAAAAAGATCATACTAAAGGCTAAGGAAGAAAAAGATTCGGTTGGTGGTATTATTGAAGCTACTATATTAAATCTGCCATGTGGACTTGGAGAGCCGTTCTTTGATTCTATCGAGAGTACATTAGCTCAATTACTATTCTCTGTTCCAGCAGTAAAGGGTGTAGAGTTTGGCATGGGCTTTGAAATAACAAAAATCAGGGGAAGTCAGGCAAATGATACACCATATATTGACAAAAAAAATGTAGTAACGAAAACTAACAATAATGGTGGAATTAATGGTGGTATATCTAATGGAATGCCGATAGTATTTAGGGCCGCAATGAAGCCAACACCTTCCATCGCTAAACCTCAAAATACCATCGATATGGCAAGTTATGAGAATTCAGAGGTAGTTGTTACAGGCAGGCATGACCCATGCATAGTTTTAAGGGCTTTACCTGTTATTGAAGCTTGCGCTGCAATGAGTATTTTGGATTTTATCTAGGGAGGGAATTAATGAGTAATTTGGATAATTTTGATATAGATGGTTTAAGAAATAAAATTGATGAAATTGATGCAAGCCTTGTTTCTCTATTTGAAAATCGTATGGAAGTAGTATTAAAGATAGCTGAATATAAAAAAAATAACAGTATTGCTATTTTAAATAAGTCTAGAGAGCAAGCGGTTTTAATAAAGAATTTAAAATTAGTTAAAAATAAAGACTTATTCTTAGAGGTAGAAGAATTTTTTAAATCGGTTATGGAGATAAGTAGAGGGTTTCAAAATAAAACTTTAAATAAGGAATTGATAATAGAGCCAGGTAAAAAGTTAACTGTAGGTTTTTATGGTGTTACGGGTTCATTTAGCGAACAAGCATTAAAGGAGTATTTTGGTGAAAAGGTGGATACAAAAGCACTAAGTGAGTTTGAAGATATATTTTTAGAATTAAAGTATGGAAAAATAAATTATGGCGTTATACCCATAGAAAATTCTTCTACAGGAGCAATATCTGAAGTTTATGACCTTTTGAATAAATATGAATTTTATATAACAGGAGAAAAGTATCTGAAAATAAGTCAAAACTTAATGGGCATTAAAGGTTCAACATTAGATAATATTAAAGAAGTTTATTCTCACCCTCAGGGGCTAGAACAAAGCATGGAATTTTTAAAAGGATATAAGCAGTGGAAGCTTATTCCATATAAAAGCACTGCAAAAAGTGCTGAATTAGTTAAAGATAAAAATGATAAAACAATGGCTGCGATAGCTAGCGCTAAGGCAGCAGAAATCTATGATCTTGAAATACTTCAAAAGAACGTTAATTCAAACGCAACAAATATGACTAGGTTTGTTGTAATTGGTAAGGATATGGAGTCAAATATTCAGAGCAATAAAATAAGTCTAGTTTTGTCTACCACCCACAAGGCGGGTTCACTCTATCATGTTTTAAGGCATTTCGCAGAGAATAATATAAATCTTCTGAAAATTGAATCGAGACCAATAAAGGACAAACCATGGGAATATTTCTTTTATATAGATTTTGAAGGAAATATAAATCAAGATAAGATTATATCTGCAATTAAATTAATTAAAGAGAATAGTCATTATTTCAAGGTCTTGGGTAATTATAAAAGCGAAATTATTAATATTGAATAATTGGGTTTTATAAAATCATATTGGGTTTTATAAATCTAATTGGAGAAATGAGGGGAATTTATGTCGGAGTTATATGGTTTAATTGGAGAAAAATTATCACATAGTATTTCTCCACAAATACATTCAATGGTGTTTAATAAATTAAACATGAAAGGTTATTATCATTTGTTTGAATTTAAAAAAGAAGATTTAAAAGCTGCAATGGAAGGGTTTAAGATTATTAAACCAATGGGTATTAATGTAACCATACCTTATAAAATCCAAGTTATGCAGTTTCTTGATGAGGTTAGTGGTGAGGCAAAAGATATAGGAGCTGTAAATACTCTAAAGTTTGAAGCTGGCAAAACTATTGGCTATAATACAGATTATTTTGGTATTGGAATGCTTTTTGATAAAAATTATATTGAGGTAAAAAATAAAAAAGCAACAATATTGGGTAATGGTGGAGTAGCAGTGACTATGGCTACATATCTTTTAAATAATGGAATTAGAGAACTTACTGTAGTCACAAGAAATGTCTCAAAGCTTAAAGGAAATAGTAAGTTTAACTCTTGTAAAATTATTTCTTATGATGAAATTGGATCCATTAATGAGTCAGATATAGTAGTGAACTGTACTCCACTTGGGATGTATCCAAATTTAAATAACTCACCTATAGAAAAAAACCATATTAGTAAATATGCAAGCGCAGTGGATATGATTTATAACCCTAAAAAGACTCTATTTTTAAAGTATGCAGAGGATGCGGGTTTAAAAGCAGTTAATGGTCTTTATATGCTAGTTGGTCAAGGCATTGCTGCACAGGAAATTTGGAATGATATTAAAATTCCAAAGAGCATAATTGATGAGATCTATGATGAATTAGAAAAGGGAGTAGAGAATTAGAGGATGAAAAATATAGTTTTAATTGGAATGCCAGGTTGTGGTAAAAGTGCCATAGGTGAAATACTTGCAGAAAGAATAAAGATGACATTTATAGATATAGATACATATATTGAAGCTAGTACAAATCTTACTATTACTGAAATATTTAAAAAGGGGGAGGTTGCATTTAGAGACTTAGAATCTATTGCTGTTGAGGAAGTATCTAAAAAGGATCTTGTAGTTATTTCAACTGGTGGGGGAGTAATTATGAGACAAAAAAATATTTTAAACCTTAAAAAAAATGGTATTTTAATTTACATCAATCGCCCAATTGAAAATATAGTAGCGGATATAAATGTTGAGGATCGACCATTACTTGCAAGGGATCCATCTAAGCTTTATAAATTATTTGAGGAGCGAGGACTATTGTATAAAAAATATTGTGACTATGAGATTATGAATATTAGGGAGATTAGTGATATAGTAAATAATATTATAGAAATACATACACAAATTAATAAGTTAAATTGAGTAACGAAATGTAAAATGTTTTTTGAACCAAAAGCAAGACCCATCTAGAGTTCAAGATGGGTCTTAAATATTCTTATATAATTCTATAATTTTGACTTAATTTATTGCAGTTTTTATATCTAATGCAAAATCATACACTCTTTTTAATATTTCTTGTTGAGTACCACCCTCGGCCACCAATTTTATTATTGCACTTCCAACAATAATAGCTTCGCAATATGGAGCATAGGCCTTTGCCATTTCAGCATTAGAAATTCCAAAACCAAGGCCCTTAGGCATATCAGTATAGCTTTTAATTAAATCCATATATTCTTTGATGTCCGTATTAAGTTTTTGCCTTGTGCCTGTTACTCCATTTACTGAAACACAATATACAAAACCTTTTCCTTGATAAGTTATTGCTTTAATTCTATCATGAGAGGTTGGGGCAACCATGGGAATTATGCAAATGTCATATTGATCTGCAATTTTTATTACCTCAGATCGCTCTTCAAGTGGAAGATCTGGAATTATTAATCCATCAATGCCTACTTCACTACATTTCTCAAAAAACAACACATCACCATATTTAAATATTGAATTATAATAAAGTAAGTATACTAGGGGAATTTGTGTTTTTTCTCTTATTTCCTTTACTTTATTCATAATAGAATTTATTTTAGTACCATTCGCTAAGGCTCTAGTAGAGGATGCTTGTATTACAGGACCATCTGCCATAGGATCAGAATATGGAATACCTATTTCTATTATATCAGCCCCAGCTTTTTCAAGGGTTAAAACTAATTCTAATGTGGTATCTAAATCAGGATCTCCTCCTGTTACAAAAGGTATAAAGGCTTTTTCATTTTTTTCCCTAAGATAATTAAATTTTTCAACTATTCTATTCATAGTTTTACCCCCATTATTTCTGCAATTGTATTTATATCTTTATCGCCTCGTCCTGAAAGGTTAATAATTATTATTTTATCCTTCGCCAGTGTTGGTGCAAGCTTCATAGCGTAGGCAACTGCATGAGCACTTTCTATAGCAGGAATTATTCCCTCAACTTTTGTTAGTTCCATAAAGGCATTAACTGCTTCCTCGTCTGTAGCACAAACATATGACGCTCTCTTAATGTCATGTAGATAAGCATGCTCAGGTCCTATCCCAGGATAATCAAGACCCGCAGATATAGAATATACTGGCATTATTTGGCCATCCTCATCTTGAAGCACATAAGTTTTCATTCCATGGATTATACCTATATCACCTTTATTTATAGTTGCAGCATGCTGCTCCGTGTTTAATCCTTTTCCAGCTGCCTCAACACCGATAAGTTTTACGGCTTTATCCTCAATAAAGGGGTAGAATATTCCCATAGCATTACTACCGCCACCAACGCATGCTATTATGTAATCGGGTAATCTATTCTCTTTTGCTAATATCTGCTTTCTTGCCTCATCACCAATAACCCTTTGAAAATCTCTAACCATTGTAGGGTATGGATGTAATCCAACAGTTGAACCGATAACATAAAAAGTATCTTCAACGTTACTTACCCAATTTTTCATAGCTTCATTAACTGCATCTTTTAAGGTACCGGTACCTGTAGTAACAGATGTTACCTTAGCTCCTAGCATTTTCATTTTAAAAACATTTAGGGATTGTCTTTGTATATCTTCCTCTCCCATAAATACTTCACACTCAAGTCCGAACATTGCAGCTACAGTAGCTGTTGCAACTCCATGTTGACCTGCTCCGGTTTCTGCTATTATTCTTTTCTTACCCATTCTTATTGCAAGCAGGATCTGTCCTATTGCATTATTAATTTTATGAGCTCCAGTATGGTTTAAATCTTCTCTTTTTAAATATATTTTTGCTCCACCTAATTTTTTTGTAAGATGCTCAGCATAGTATAAGGGAGTTTCTCTCCCTGCGTAGTCCTTAAGATAATAGTTAAATTTAGCTATAAACTTAGGATCTGCGATAGCCTTTTCATATTCCTCTTCAAGTATTATAACGGCGTTCATTACTGTTTCTGGTGCATATTGACCTCCGAATTGTCCAAATCTTCCTTTCATTATAACTCCCTCACTTTCTTAATAAATTCTTTTATTAATTCATAGTCTTTGAATCCACCTGTTTCTACTCCGCTAGACACATCAACCCCGTATGGATTTAGCTTCAAAATTCCCTGAGTTACATTTTTAGTAGTTAATCCACCAGCTAGCATAATGAGATTGCCATCAACTTTTTTTTCTACAAGGTCCCAGTTAAAGCTTTCTCCGGAACCTGCGATGCTATTATCTAAAAGAAATCTTGCGCATTGGTAGCTATTTATTTTAGAAATACTTTCAACATTATTAATTTTAAGGGCTTTCCAGATTTCATATCCCTTAAATTTATTTATATATTCTTGGTTTTCATGACCATGAAATTGGAGAACCTGAAGTTCTAATTTTTCTGCGATTTCTAGTACCAGTTCTGGTTTTTCATTAACAAAAACTCCAACTTTTTTGATGTCACCACGCAAATTTTTTATTAAATTGTAGGCATTATCCTTATCTACTTGGCGTTTGCTTTTAGCAAAAACAAATCCAGCGTATTCTGGGCGGAGCTCGTTAAGATAATCTATGTCTAATAACCTTCTAATTCCACAAATTTTAATTTTAGTCATGGCAAGCCTTAAGAAATGAAGACACACTACTTGGATTTCTCATAAAGGATTCACCGATAAGTACTGCATTTGCTCCAATTGATTTCAAATATTTGATATCTTTAATAGAACTTATTCCGCTCTCAGATACTATAATTTTACCAGTTGGAATATATCTCATTAGTTTCTCAGTAGTATGAATATCTACATGGAAATTATTTAAATCTCTATTGTTTATGCCAATTATGCTGCAGCCACATTCTAGTGCAAGTTCTATTTCAGCTTTATCATGTACTTCAACTAAGCAATCAAGCCCTAAGGTGGTTGCAAGTTCATAGAAAGATTTTAGTTTATATTTAAGAACTGATGCAATTAACAAAATAGCATCAGCCCCGAGGAAAAGAGATTGATATATTTGATACTTATCTATAATGAAATCTTTTCTTAATATAGGCATAGAAGCATTTTCTTTAACTAATTGTATATTTTTATCATCTCCTAAAAAATATTTTTTTTCAGTTAGAACTGAAATAGCGTCCACACCATATTTTTCATAGTTTAATGCAGTTTTTGATGGATCAAAATTTGGATCAATAAGTCCCTTAGACGGGGAAGCTTTCTTTACTTCGGCTATAATTGAAAGGCCTTTCCCCAAAAGTGCTACTTCAAAATTTCTTATAACTCTAGATTCTACATTAATTAAACTTTGTAATGGTTTTTGAACCTTTTCCTTTTCAATCTGTAGTATCTTGTTTTTAACTATTTCATCTAATATATTCATGATAATCTAAGTTCCTCTAATTGATGTAGAGCTTTGCCTGAATCAATTAATTCTGCGGTCATTAACACCCCATCTTTTAAAGATTCACATTTTTTCCCTATATATAATGCTGCAGCTGTATTTACTAACACTATATCTCTTTGAGGTCCTTTTTCTCCTTTTAATATATTTAGTATAATACCTGCATTATCTTTAGCACTACCTCCACTTATATTCTTGAGGGTTGTTCTTTTAATTCCAAAGTCTTCTGGATATAGCTTATAATCAGTAACAATGCCATCTTTTAATTCACTTACATAGGTGAAATCGGTAGTGGTTATTTCATCTAGTCCATCCTCGCCGTGAACTACAAGAGCTCTCTCTGATCCAAGTCTTGCTAAAACCTGCGCAACTGGATTAGTTAAATCTTTGCTGAAAATTCCAAGCATTTGGCCCTTCACAAAAGCTGGATTTGTTAATGGCCCTAAAATATTAAAAATAGTTCTAGTTCCAATTTCGCGACGTGGTGCTGCTGCATTTTTCATAGCTGAGTGGTAATTTTGAGCAAATAGAAAAGCCATTCCTTTTTCATCAATTAAGCTGGCTGCAACACTTGGATCTACGTTTATATTTATGCCAAGCTCGGTCAAAACATCTGCACTTCCGCTTTTACTAGAAACAGCTCTATTACCATGTTTAGCCACTTTTACTCCACCGGCTGATGCAATAATTGCGCAAATCGTAGATATATTAAAAGTTTTACCTCCATCACCACCAGTACCGCAGGTGTCAATAGCATAATCACTAATTAAATTTACATGCTTTGCATTATCTCTCATAGCTTTTGCACAACCTGTGATTTCATCAATTGTCTCACCCTTCATTCTTAAACCAACGAGGAAACCTCCAATTTGAGCCTGCGTTGCCTCGCCTTTCATTATTCCATTCATAAAAGAATAAGCTTCATTCTCTGTTAAATCTTGATTTGCTATAATTTTACTAATCACCATCTTTAGCATTACAAATTACCTCCACAAAATTTTTTATTATCGTTTTTCCACTTTCAGTAAATATTGATTCTGGATGAAATTGAAGTCCATATGTCTGAAAATTTTTATGTTTTATTGCCATTATCAGTCCATCCTTTGTTTCAGCCGTAATCTCTAAATCTTTTGGCAGAGTAGATTTTTCAACAATTAAAGAATGATATCTCATTACTTTTAAGTTATCGTCTAAATCTTTGAACAAGCCTTTTTTATTATGGCTAATTATAGATGTTTTCCCATGTTTAATTTCGGGTGCACTTATAACTCTGCCACCATAAGCCTGACCAATAGCTTGATGACCTAAACATATACCCATAATTGGAAGTTTGCCTTCAAAAGCTCGTATAACTTCAATACTTAAACCTGCATTTTCCGGCCTTCCTGGTCCAGGAGAAATAATAATGCCTTTCAATGGTAGCTTTGTTAATTCTTCCATTGTGAATTCATCATTTCTTAAAACTTTTACGTTTCTATGCAATTCGCCTACATATTGGTATAGATTATAAGTAAAGGAATCATAATTATCAACTATTAAAATCATTACAATACCTCCATTAATGCCATAGTTTTGTTTAAGGTTTCAGTGTATTCGTCTTCTGGAACTGAGTCATAAACTATGCCTGCTCCACCTTGAACATAGGCAAAATCATCTTTGAATACTATTGTTCTTATAGCTATGCAAGTATCCATATCCCCACCATAGGAAAAAGAGCCAATTGCGCCTGAATATATACCACGCCGAGTATTTTCTAATTCATCAATAATTTCCATAGCCCTTATTTTTGGAGCACCGGAGACTGTTCCTACAGGTAAACAAGACTTAAGTGCATTAAAGCAGTTTAATCCACTGGCAAGTGTGCCTGACACTTTTGAACATATGTGCATTACATGAGAAAAGAATTCTACCTCCATAAATTTATCTAATTTCACAGAGCCAAATTCACTTATTTTTCCTATGTCATTTCTACCCAAATCTACTAGCATTAAATGTTCTGCAAGTTCCTTTTCATCATTTAGTAATTCTTCTTTTAATTTCTGGTCTTCTATTGTGGTCTCACCTCTAGGTCTTGTACCAGCAATAGGATTAGTCATCACTTGATTTCCTTTAACTTTAACTAAACTCTCAGGTGATGCTCCTGATAATTTAAAATCCTCAAAATCTATATAAAACATATAAGGTGATGGATTGTTACGTCTGAGCCTTCGATATACTTCAAATGGATCTACGTTATTTTTAATCTTGAGCCTTTGAGATAAGACTACTTGAAAAATATCTCCAGAAGTTATATAAGTCTTTGCTTTATTAACCATTTCACAAAAATTTTCTTTAGTATAATTTGAGACTACCTCATTATTTCGTGATTTTTCAATAAACTTATGAGTAGCATGTTCTTCATTAATTATTGATCTCATATTATTTAGTTTGTTTATTACAGTATTATAATCTTCATCTTCTTCTGGAAATACATTATGAATTAACATTAATGTATTCTTAAAATGATCAAAACAAATAAACTCTTTATAAAATAGCAAGCAAGTCTCTGGTAAATTTAATTCATCTGGGTTATTATCAGGTAATTTTTCATATTGTCTTATTACATCATAACCAATATATCCAATTGCCCCACCTATAAAAGGTAGTTCTAGGTCGAGTCTATCATATTCTTTAAGTAAGTGACCCTCTGCATAGTCTAGTATTTTACCTTTTTCTTCTTTAGTTTTATTTCCTTGTGTTATAGTTACGTTTTCACCTCGGCTGCTTAATATCATATAGGGGTTACTGCCCATAAAGGAGTACCTTGATTCCTCTTTAGAAGATAAAGCACTTTCTAGTAAAAATTTATATTTCCCCTTTAATTTGTAGTAAATATTTACTGGAGTTAGTTCATCACCATTAATTTCAATAAACATTGGAAATATCACTTTCAATGATTTTTTTGAAGCAAATTCTTTTTCAGTTAAATTAACCATTATTACCACCCCTTTATTTTTTTGTATAACAAAAAACACTTCATCCGTATAATGGGACGAAGTGACCGCGGTGCCACCCATATTAGTTATTTGGTTGCAAAAAAATAAAAACACTTCATCCTACAAAAGGACGAAATGCAAAATTTCGTTATACCACCTAAATAAATATCTTTGTCAGGCACGGATTTCTCGATTGCCCTGTCTTTGTAACGGTAGACTCTCCGGTTAATGCTACTACTAGTTCGCATCACATCTCACAGACCCATTCAATAACGGCTACAGTACCTAGCTTTCACTATCCCAGGTTCGCTTAAACTAAACTCCATTACCTACTCTTTCTGTTCATTGATATTGTTTAAAACTATACACCTTTAATTAATGAATGTCAATAATTAAGTTGTATTATAATTGTATTTTATAGATTGCAATATAGTGGGAAACAAAGGTGACTGTTTAGACAGTTATAATAATGAATTAGTCTAATAAAATGATGATGCAATTATGAAACATGATGCATAATTGCATAGTTATATATTTAACAAAGATACATTGGAGTGTAAACGGTTTAAGGAATTTTTAGGAAAAATAAACGACAAGAATGTTGCAAATTTGCAATAAATTTAAAAAAATCAACACTGATATTGGCATGAATACAGTAATCTAAGAATTGGCATAGCTTTTGCTAAATAATAGAATGAGAGATGACAATACACAAGTTAGAAGATTTAAACAAGTAAATACTATACTATTGAAAGGGTAAATGTATAAAAATGTTAAGCTATGTGAAATATTTAACAAATTTCACAATTTCATGATATTATATTTTATTAGTTTGTTACACGTACAAATAAAAAACTTAATTAAGGGGGGCGTAAAAAATGAAATTTGATTTAATACCTTTTTTAACTAATCCGTTTGTTCCTATGTTTTTAGCAGTAGTTACTGGTTTGCTAATGGGTAGGATTAAAATTGGAAAATTCAGTTTTGGACAATCAGGAGCTCTATTCACTGGTATAATAATTGGGTGGTTGTTTTATTCTAAGTACTGCATTCCATTTATGGTAGATCCTCATAATGTAAAAAAGGGTCTAATAGCGGGAGCTCCAAAATATGCCGAGACTTACCTAGCTAGTGGAGTGGTTCCTACTTCCTTTTTTACACTTACACTTATTCTTTTTATTGCAGCAGTTGGATTGCTTGCAGCAAAAGATCTAGCAAAGGTTATTAGAAAATATGGAGCTAAATTTATTGTACTTGGTGCAGTAATCACTGGAACTGGTGCTTTAATGGTATATTTAGCTACACTCATATTTCATGGACAAAATCATTTTGCAGTATCTGGAGTTTACACTGGAGCGTTAACAAGTTCACCTGGACTCGCAGCAGCTTTAGAAGCTACTGCTAAATATGGTAAAGAAGCGCAAGCGCAAGTTGGACTTGGACATGCTATTGGATATGCACCTGGCGCGTTTATGATAATTCTTGTTATGAATCTTTTCCCTATTATATTTAAAATTGATATAGAAAAGGAAAAAGAGAAATTCAGGGCAGAAATGGGAGCTTCTCATGAAAAAGAAGTAAAAGATAAAAATATTAAAGAAGTAAGTATGGATGTAATCTCATTTTTTACAGTGTGTTTAGTTGGATACTTTGTTGGGTCAATAAATATCTATTTACCATTTGTTAAATGGATGAGTTTGGGATCAACAGGAGGCGTTCTTATAATGTCATTATGGCTTGGACATATTGGTAAGATAGGACCTTTAACTTTTAGAATGAACACAGCAGTACTATCAGCAATAAGAGATATATCTCTTTCTCTATTCTTGGCTATTGTAGGACTTGAATATGGATACGAAACTATAAATGCGCTTGGTGGAAGTGGTGCAACACTTGCAGGAATTGCATTTGGAGCTGGTCTAATCGCAATGACAGTTGGTTATCTTGTAGGAAGATATGTATTTAAAATGAACTGGATAATTCTTGCGGGAGCTATGTGTGGAGGTGCAACAAGTACACCTGGTCTTGGAGCTGCAATCGAATCTACGAAGACTGATGAAGTTGCTGCGGGTTATGGAGCATGTTATCCTTTTGCACTCTTATGCAAAGTAATATTTGTAATAATACTTCATCAGGTAACATAAATCTAATAGGTTGCTTAGGTAGTTGTAAGAATTAATATCATTACCAATATTTAAGAAAAAGTATGTTGTTAGGAAAAAACAATCTAAAAGATTACTTGAATGGAATAATGCATAACATGCATTATTCCATTTGCTTTAAAAAAAATTTTATACTACAATTAAGTAAATTTCAATGATTTAGTACTTGTAGATGCATAATGCGAAGTAGAAGGGGCTAAAATTAAAATAAATACGCAATTTAATGTAGTACATTATGGAAATTATTCTTGTAAATTAAATTAAAACAAAGTAAGATAAAGATGTAATATTGATTGTTAATTAGTAAGCAAATAAATTACTGGTTTTAAATTAATTTAAGGAAGTGATTAATTAATGTTTGAAATGAAGGAAAAATATAAAACACATAATAGTAAAATTGACAATGAGCATGAAAAACTTTTTGAAATAGGTGAAAAAGCTTATCAATTACTTATAGATAAATATGATTTGGATAAGTATGATAAAATAATTGGAGTAATTGAAGAATTAAAAGCGTATACAGTTTATCATTTTAAGGCTGAAGAAGAATACATGATGAGTATAAACTATAAAAGATTATTTACTCAAAAAATGGACCATTCATTTTTTATAAAAAAGATGGAGGAAGTTAATCTAAATGAAATTGATCAAAATCAAGATGAAGCTATAATGGGAATATTAACTTTTTTAAATGAGTGGCTAGTTAATCATATACTAGAGAAAGATTTATTTATAACTGCAAAATAAAATAATTATCTATTAAACTAAAATTTAATAGATAATTATCAAAATATATTACGAAGGTTTTCAAATGCGTATATTGACAAATGATAAAAAAAGGTGTATTTTAGAATTAACGTTAGCACTCAATAACATAGAGTGCTAACAAAATAAAAAGAAAATTAAAGCGATTGGTACGAAAGGGGAAATTTTAATTGGAAAAAAAGCAGTTTAAAACGGAGTCTAAAAGAATTCTCGATATGATGGTAAACTCAATATATACTCATAGAGATATTTTTCTAAGGGAACTTATTTCTAATGCTAGTGATGCTATTGATAAAATTTATTATAAAACACTAGCAGATGATTCATTAAATTTTGAGAAAGAGAATTACTATATTTCAATAGCTACTGATAAGGAGAATAGAATAGTAAAAATTTCAGATACAGGAATTGGAATGACAGAAGAGGAACTTAGTGATAACCTTGGGGTTATAGCTAAAAGTGGATCATTAGCGTTCAAAAAGGAAAATGAAATAAAAGATGGTTACGATATAATTGGCCAATTTGGAGTTGGTTTTTATTCAGCATTTATGGTAGCTGATAATATTACTGTTATAAGTAAAGTTTATGGTAGTGATAAAGCGTACAAGTGGGAATCTACTGGTGCAGAGGGTTATACCATAGAACCTTGCGAGAAAAGCTCTGTTGGTACAGAAATTACACTCAAAATTAAAGAGAATACAGAAGATGATAATTTCGATGAATATCTTGAAGAATATGGACTAAAATCTATTATAAAGAAGTACTCTGATTTTATTAGATACCCAATTAAAATGGATATAAGTGAATCAAAACTCAAAGAGGGCAGTGAAACAGAATACGAGGACGTAATTGTGGAAAAGACTGTAAACAGTATGGTTCCTATATGGAGAAAAAATAAAAGTGAACTTACTGATGAAGATTATAACAATTTCTATGCTGAAAAGCACTACGGTTTCGATAAACCTGCAAGACATATCCATATTAGTGTGGATGGGGTTATAAGTTATAATTCAATTTTGTATATCCCAGAAAAAACGCCTTATGATTTTTATACAAAAGAATATGAAAAAGGCTTAGAATTATATTCAAGTGGTGTCTTAATTATGAATAAGTGTGCAGACTTATTACCTGACTATTTTAGTTTTGTTAAAGGCATAGTTGATTCAGAAGACTTATCACTTAATATATCAAGGGAAGTATTACAGCATGATAGGCAACTTAAACTTATTGCTAAAAATATTAAAAGCAAGATTAAGAACGAGTTAGATAGTTTGCTTAAGAAGGATAGAGAAAAGTATGAAGAATTTTACAAATCCTTTGGAAGACAATTAAAGTATGGTATCTATACAGATTTCGGTAGCAATAAAGAAACTTTGCAAGATTTACTAATGTTTTATTCGTCAATTGAGAAAAAAAATGTTACTTTAGACGAATATGTTTCTAGAATGCCAGAGGAGCAAAAATTCATTTATTATGCTTCAGGAGAATCAAACGAACGAATTGAAAAATTACCACAAATAGAATTAGTATCAGATAAAGGATTTGAAATTTTATATTTTACGGATGAGGTAGATGAATTTGCTGTAAAAATGATTATGAAGTACAAAGAAAAGGAATTCAAATCTGTGTCTAGTGGTGACTTGGGTATAGAAGTAGACGAAAAAGAAAATCCGTCTAGTTTAGATGAAAAAGATAACAAGGAATTATTTGAACATATGAAAAATATTCTAGCAGGTAAGGTTAAGGATGTTAGAGCTTCAAAACGCCTTAAAAATTATCCAGTATGTCTATCAAATGATGGAGATCTTACAATAGAGATGGAAAAAACATTGAATTCTATGCCTAACAATGAAAATGTAAAAGCAGATAAGGTTTTAGAAATCAATATAAATAATGATATGTTTAAAGTACTTAAAGATTCTTTCGAAAAAGATAAAGAAAAATTAGAGTTATACACAAATATATTATATAACCAGGCGTTACTTATTGAAGGATTACCTATTAATGACCCGGTAGAATTTACAAATAATATATGCAAAGTGTTGATATAATTAAAATATTTATACCATTAACAATTAATATAGGCCTTCCCTAGAAATAGGAGAGGTCATATTATTTTATAAAATTTCTAGGACGAGAAAAAGGAGGAAATATTTATTATAAAACTCATTGCAACTGACATGGATGGTACCTTATTAGATGATAAGGGTGGAATAAACGGAAAAATATTTGATTTGATACATGATTTTAATGAGAAGGACATAAAATTTGCAGCAGCAAGCGGAAGATTTTATTCTCAACTAAGCAAAAATTTCAGTAAAGTAACTACGGATATGATTTTTATTGCTCATAATGGAGCACTTGTTAAGTATAATAACAGTGGGAGTACGCTATATTCAAACAGTATTAATCAAGAAGAAATAGAGTATGTAATAAATTTGAATCCACAACTTGGTGAGGAATTGTTTTTAGCCGGAGAAAGCGAAGCATATATAGTAGAACCTTCAGAAGCTATGTTAAAGGAATTTGCATTTGTAAATGCACCTACTGTTAAATTAAAATCATTTAGTGAAATAAAGCGCCCAGTATACAAAATTACTTATTATATGGCTGAGGGCGTAAATGCATCTATTGTGAACTATTTAATTGAAGAACTAAGTGATAAACTTGAATTCGTTGTATCTGGAGACAAGTGGATAGATATAATGAATAAGGGTATAAGTAAAGGAAATGCAATTAAAATACTTCAAGAAAAATTCCAAATAAATAAAAAAAATACAATGGTATTTGGTGATTATTATAACGATGTGACTATGTTTAGTTCAGCACATTATAGTTATGCTATGAGAAATGCCCCAGATGATGTTAAAAAACATGCTAATTATATTGCTGATAGCAATAACGAAGATGGAGTTTATAACGTGTTAGCTTCTTTGTAAAATATTAAAGCTCGTGTTTAATTCTAATAGTTTGAGTTAGTAATGACTGATTGGATATTATATAAGAAAAGGGAGAGATTATATGATTACTATAGTTGCAAAAAATTCAATAAAGAAAGGGAAAGTAGAAGAATTTAAGATTCTAGCAGAAAAACTAATTAATGAAAGCAGAAAAGAAAAAGGAAATGTATCCTACAATTTATATCAAGATGCAAATAATTCTAATGTATTAACATTCATAGAAGAATGGGAAAGTAAAGATGCAATTAATATTCATAATAGTTCAAAACATTTTACAACTATTGTTCCAGAATTTACAGGTTTACAAGAAAATAATTCAGAGGTTAATTTATATACAAAATTATAATGAAATTATATAATATAAAATATATGAGGAGGTTTTATAAATGAAAGTTGTAGCGTTTAATGGTAGTCCGCATAAGGAAGGAAATACATATCATGCGATTAAGATGGTTACAAATGAGCTTGAAAAAGAAGGAATAGAAATAGAGATTATTCATGTAGGCAACAAGTCAATTAGAGGTTGTATTGCTTGTAATCAATGTGCAAAAAACAGAAATGAGAAATGTGTGCTTCCCGGGGATGATGTTAATGAGTGGATTCAAAAAATAAAAGGAGCAGATGGAATAATTTTAGGCTCGCCAGTTCATTATGCATCACTTAGCGCAACTATGAAATCTTTTTTAGATAGAGCGTTCTATGTTGCAGGTAATAATGGGGGATTGTTAAGACATAAGGTAGGCACATCTGTTGTTGCTGTAAGGCGAACAGGTGGAATTCCAACATTTAATCAATTAAATAATTACATGAGTTATTCTGAGATGTTAATGCCAACTTCAAATTATTGGAATGTTATTCATGGTACAAGTCCAGGTGAGGTATTACAAGATAAAGAGGGCGTGCAAATTATGAGAGTGCTTGGACAGAATATGGCATGGCTTCTCAAACTAGTTGAAAATGGAAAAGAAAATGTTAAAGCACCAGAGAAAGAAAGAAAAACATTAATGAATTTTATTCATTAATATAATATTTTATGAAAAGAATAAGAAATATACAAGATTTAGTATAACAAACAAATCTTTTAATGTGATATAAATTGCAAATATCAAAAGCATAGAATAAAAACTAGCTTTCTAGGAGAATCTAATCTTAGGAAGGGGGAGTTTTTAATGCCAAATAAAGCAACGAAGATGAATATACAACATGATTTAAACAAGAAACATAATAAGCCTGGAATTAAGGATGCTGAGGGTGAATCAGTTAATAATAAACCAATTAAAGAAGCTAAACATACATTTCGTTAAAGAAAGAGCCCTGCGGCTCTTTCTTTATGCTTAAAAGTTATTTTGTAGGCATATTTCCGCGAAATCCATAATGAGTAGAAACTGTTCGTCCAATACTATTAATCTTACCAGTTATGCAGGTACGACAATGAATAGGAGTATCCCCAGTGCAAATTTTGCCAGGATATAGTGCATAAAATTTTCTGTATTCACCTTCAGTAACATTAGGCATAACTACATTAGCACCACTTTGCAGAGCCATCAGCCTCCCGTTAATATTTAAGGACTCCATAGCCGTTGTTGCAGGTATGTTGATATCAGGTAGGAGCAAACGTGTTATTGCCATAACTTTAAGTGCCATAGTTAACTCTTTTCCAGTGGCATTTGCGAGAGGTGTGTCTTCATTTGGAATAAATGGTCCTATGCCTAACATGTCCGCATCTATTTCTTTGAAAAATAATATGTCATCAGCATATGACTCTATAGTTTGGTTTGGGAGACCGACCATAATACCTGTTCCAACTTCAAAACCTAATTTTTTTAGATTTTTCAAGCAATCTAGTCTGTTTTCATGGCTCATTCCTGGGTCTAGATCCTCATATAGTTTTTTATCTGTTGTCTCAATTCTTAGAAGATATCTATCAGCACCAGCATCTTTAAAAGATTTATATTCATCATAAGTTTTTTCTCCTATACTTAACGTTAAGGCTAAATCTAAAGCCTTTATACCCTTTATTATTTTGACGATTATATCCGTAGTATAATAATCATCTTCTCCACCTTGAAGGACTATAGTTTTATAACCATAAGATTTAGCTTTAATCGCGAAGTCTAAAATTTGTTCTTGTGTCAATCTATATTTAACTAAATTCTTATTATCCCGCCTGAGCCCACAGTAAAGACAATTATTTTTACAAATATTAGTAAATTCAATAAGACCTCTAAGTTGAACTTCATCACTTACGTATTTTTTTCGAACTTCATCAGCTGCATTAAATAGTTCTTGGTTTATATCATTACAATTTAAAAGAGAAATAATTTCTTCTTTACTTAATTCATGTTCTGTTTTTGCCTTGTTTATTATTTGTAACAATTTAATCATTGTCTGGCACCTCCTAGTATTTATAATTATTTAGATTATATAATAATTATAAAGTATTTTGTCACTAACGTATAGTGTTAAGACTATCTTAATATTATAAAAAATATAATATTAAGAAATATATTAATAATATTTGAGCCATACTATTTAATATTTGTTATTAATGGAGGTTGCTGATTCTTTAAAAATAAATATTCAACATCATAGACTTAGGTAAAATAAGATGTTAACATGAAAACAAGTGTAATTGTATGCAAAGTAAAATAAAAAAGTATTAATAAGGAGAGATTATTTATGAATAAAGTTGAAATTTATACAAGTAATACTTGTGGATTTTGTCATCTAGCTAAGGAGTTTTTTGAAGAAAATAATATTGAATATATAGAGCATAATATTTCAGATAATTTAGAAGCAAAAAAGGCGCTTATAAAAAAAGGATATAGATCCGTACCGGTAATAGATATAAATGGACAAGAATTGGTTGGATTTGATAAAGATAAAGTTGTTGCTATATTAGGTATATGAAACTAATAAAACAAGTGAAGATAATAAAGGAGCTAATGTTAGCTCTTTTTTTATCTTCATTCCAATTATAAAATTCTTAGAGTTAGGTAGCTATTTCTCTTATATAGAAAGGCTAATTTAATTATAAAGTGCCTATAAACAACAAAAGAAAATAAAAATATTGACATGTAGTATATTAACTGATAGAATAGTTAAAGTAGTCACTTAGTGGCGGATATATAGTATAAATTGGTCTTTGAAAATTAAACAGAGAAATAGGTAAAGATAGCGAAATAATATTTCGTTAAACCAGTTAATTACTTTAGTATAAAGTAAAATTTTAGTCGTAAGACTAAAATTATGTAATGAGCTTGCGTTACCAACTTAATCGTTGGTATTCAACTTAACAGTTGTCGCAGATTATTCATTTCAAATAAAAAGTGTAAACTTTTAAATTGAGAGTTTGATCCTGGCTCAGGACGAACGCT
>Ga0209125_1000875_pt1 | contig 33606 bp, 26 predicted proteins | sample BarGraIncub1131A_FD_184503 | JGI IMG/M metagenome (GOLD analysis project Ga0209125, IMG submission 184503) | Arctic peat soil microbial communities from Barrow, Alaska - Barrow Graham LP Incubations 11-31A (SPAdes) (version 2) | ecosystem: Environmental > Terrestrial > Soil > Wetlands > Peat... | reverse complement strand
ACTCACGCTCGGACAGGGATTCGTGGGCAGGCAGTGACAAGGGGTTGTCTTGGTTTTTGGCTAAGTGTATCGCAAGCCGTTTTGAAATATACCGTCCCTCAGTTGCTACCAATTTTACGGCTTTGATAATTTCTTCGGAAGGGCTGCTTTTGCTCAAGTAACCTGCTGCGCCTTGGCGCATGGCACGTACCGCAAAGCGTTCTTCGGGGTGCATGCTGAGCATGAGTATCGCCAAATTCGGGCGAATGAGTTTAATTTCCTTCAGCGCTTCAAGCCCTGATATTCCGGGCAAGGAAATATCCATGAGAACAACCTGGAAGAGTTTGCCGGAGGAGATGATCTCAATGGCTTCTTCACCAGAGGAGGCCACCGAACAAAGAATACCGTGACCTTCTTCCAGGATATGGCGCAAACCTTCCCGTACCACAGAGTGATCATCAACGAGCAAGATGGGGATCATTTAACCTCCAGGGTTAAGCGAACGGTTGTTCCTGCACCAAGGTTTGTCGCCAATGTGACAGAACCTTGAATGCTTTCCATGCGCGTGGTCATGTTGCTAATTCCACGCTGGTGGCAAACGTTTTTGGGGTCAAAACCGAGGCCATCATCGGAAATAATAACTCGTAATAGGGAACTGTGCAAATTGACTTCAATATTGGCCTGAGCTGCTTGGGAATGTTGTGCGATGTTGTTTATAGCTTCTTGCATGGCGCTAAGTAAATTAAATACCTGTTGGCCAGTAAGATGTAGGCTAGACACCATTTCATCGATCTCGCTGGAGACTTCTATATCCTGAATGGACAGCATTCGCTCCGCGCGCAGAATTAGAGACAGAATATTGGGGCCAAATGCTCCGGGAGGAAAACTCAAGATGGATAGTCCCGTGCGTAACGAATCAATAGCCTCGCTTGAAGTTGTGGCCACTTCTTGGAGTCGGTGCTTGATTGTTGAGAAATCAAGTAATTCCGATGTTGCAGAAAATGCCGCGATACTCTCGAGCTTGCTTCCTAGCCCTTCGTTAATTTCACGCACCACGCCGTCACGTTGTCTTTGCAAGGTTAATTCGAGGGCCGCATGCTGTTCTTTAATGGCATAGATTGTCAATAATGGAGTGCTAGTCTGTAATATGGTATGGATAAGCTGTATATCGCGCCTGCTCCATCCATAAATGCGGGAGGGTGCGAGAACTAGGGCGCACGAATCTTGTTCGGCATGGATCGTAAAACATGCCGCTGGCTGCCATTTTTGTGGGCAGGCATTGCCGTGCTCATACCCTAAATTCATTTCGGGTGCTGCATGAATAGATTCAAGCCAAGGGACATGCAGTCCTTCCTGGTTGATCCAAACGATTTCCTTTGGGGTGAATACCCATTCCAAGGTCGCAGTCAGGGCTTGGCGAGGATCTCCAAACTGCTCGGATAGGGTCAATAGTTTCTGGATGGCTTCCGAAGAGCGAGGGCGGAATTTTCCCAGCAGGATGTTGAGCCTCAAAAACAGCGAGCGGCACAAAGGGGCGTAAAGAAGAATGCCAATCGCCATGCTTGCGGAAAGCATAAATTTGTGCGAAATCTTCGCATTGATCAAGTGCTGATTGAAGGAATGCCAAGCAAGGAGTACGCAAAGCGTGAGAATTGCGAAGGTTGCAGCATGGGCCAATGCCTGGTCGAATATATAACCAACATCAGCAAGGCGATAGCGTAAAATTCCAAAGGCAAAACAGACGGGAGTGGCAAGGAACAGGAGCGAAATCGTACTAGGGGGTAAACTTGGAAACTCAAATAATGGAGGGAGAATACTGAAAAAGAGCCAGGGTAGGATACCGATGAGTGACCCTGTCGCTACCCACTGCAGCTGTTGGAATCTTTGCGGATCGGTCTCCTTGAACATCCGAATAATGAGAATGGTGACCAATGCTGCGAGTGCCGAGGGTGCAAGTAGGAACGAGGTATAAAATGGACCAGGCAGAATTTGCCAAAAGTGCAGGATTAACTGCAACGGATAGAAGAGGCAGAGCACTGGACCTAGCCAAGGCCGATGAGTCAATATGCGAGCCGGAAATGGGAGCACAACAGCGAGATATATGCTCAGAACAGCGGTCTGTGCAAAACAATAATTGACGTAATACATCCATTTTAAGTTGTGGGGGCTTAGTGCAAATTCATTTATCCAAAAGCAGGGCATCATCAAAACGGATGCAAACAGCCCGATGCCGCTGAGGAGCATCAATGAGGTTGCGGCATTTAACTTCCGTCGCCAAAGTGCTAGGGTGAATAACAAATAGCTCCAGCAAAATAGCTGTTGCCCCCAAGTATGCCTAAGGATGTGCAGCCAACCTTGGGGAGCGGTAGGTAGCCTAAGTGCCTGCAATCCACGCGCAGTTTGAAATGTTGCGTCGATGAATCCAGTCCGGGAGGTTTCGTAAAGAGACGTTTTCCAGGCAACATATTGGGCCTGTTCTTTCCAGCTGCTTGCAAGGTCTGGATCTTCGAGCATTGCCGCTGCATCTACGTACCGCCCACCGAGGCTAACTAGAGTATCTCCAACGTGGATTTGGGAAATATTCCATGTAGCATGTCTATCAATGCTTTGCACAAGGATAGTCGAATTTCTGACGGTGTAATGGATCGGGGTGACTGGCGCATGCGCGAAGATATGCAGAATATTCAGGTCGAGGAAAAGTGCAGAAAGTATCAGCAAGCAAACGATGCCGTTGCGAATAATTCCTTGCGTTTTGGTGATGGCCTTATTCTGCAAAAGGCAACTCCAAATGAATGGTTGTTCCGGTATCGGGTGTAGAAATAATGGAGACTTTTCCTTGACATTTCGCCATTCGTTTCTCAATGCTGGTCAGTCCATGGCCACGTGTCACCGAACACAGGTCAAAGCCAATCCCATTGTCCTGAATTTTGGCATTAATGATTTGCGGAGTCATAAAAATATGAATGAATACTTTATTTGCCTTGGAATGTTTCGTGACGTTGTTCAGACACTCCTGCAGCGCGCGTAGTAGATTGTAGGAACATTGCGTATTCAGCTCTACTTGGTCGATTCGTCTGTCCCAGCGAACTTCAAGGCTTGCACCGATGCTGTGCAATATGGGCTCGATGGAATTGGTCAAGTTATGCAGCGATGGTGCAATGAGTCCTTTGGGGACAGCGAGGATCGAAATTCCACTTTGCAACGTTTCCAAGGCCGTCTTGCTGGTGGAGCTAATTTCGAGAAGTCGCTGGCGCAGAGTCGGTTCATCTGCTGTGCTTCCTGCGCGGGAAAGCAGTGACAAGCCAAATAATTGACTGCCGAGTCCGTCATGCATCTCCCGAATGATCTCATCACGCTGTTCCTGCATATCTGCAAGGAGCTCGGTATGGGCATGGTTGGCTTTTTCTGCTGCGACCAGAGGTTCTGTTGCCCGCACTAAGGTTAGGGCGAATCTCATGTCGTTGCGATTCCAGCCACGAGGACGGGATGGCTGCAGTAGAATTGCTGCACTGCCTTGCGTCGTGTGGATAGGAACCCATGCGGCAGCTCCTAGGTGTGTCGGACATAGGTTGCCTAGATCCACCCCCAGACAGCCTTCAGGTTTCGCAGCGATCATTTCCAAGGCTAAGTCAAAGCCTTGTCCAGGAAGCGCCCAGAGCAACGAGCTAGGCCGCAGTGCCCATTCCAAGGTTTCTTCCAGAGCTTCGATAGGATTGCGGTTGGCCTGAGTCCGCAGCAGCAGACTTTGTAAAGCTTCTGCGATAGGGGGTAACTGGACGCCCGCAAAGCGGGAAATTTTGCGGGTAAGCCAATTTCGAAACGGTGCGTAAAGGAATACAAAAAGCATCATGCTTGCGGTGATGAGCGTGGGCATCGAATATGGGTCCGCCTGCAGGCTATTGATGGCCCAATTGATGACGGCCAGTTCCAAAATCGATAACAGCAGTATGGTGGTGGAATGCACGATGACGAGGTCAAAAATATGACCCACATCGAGGAGGCGGTAACGGAAGATCGCAAAGGACAGGCAGATGGGGGTCAGAATTGCGAAAAGCAGAGTGTATTGGTGAGGAATGAATGGATAATCAAAACCAGCCGGTAAGGCCGAGAACAATGTCCAGGGTAAAAATCCGCCCAGCCCACCGAGGACAATCCAGAAAAGCTGGGGCTTGATCTGCGGATCGGTTTCTGTCCACAGGCGATATACGAGCGTGAGCATATATCCCGGCAGTGCGAGGCCGGCAAGCACATATGCTGTCAAATACGGTGCACTAAATACATGTAAATAGTGACAAGATATGTCGATAACAAAGGCCGCCCATGGCAGTATTCGGAACCAAGGATATTTGCGGATCCATACCATAGGGGTGGGGAAAATCCAACCGAGATAGAGCGTGATTACTGCCGATACAGAGAAAAAACATCCCCATCCGTTAATCCATTGGAAGGCTTGGGCAGACAACGCGATGTCGCGCGTCGTGGAGGCGGCCAAGGTGCTCATGCTTCCCAGAATTGCTACCCCCCCCAGATAGTTGATTATGGTCGTCTCATTAATCTTCTTACGTAAAATGAGCCACGAAACCAAGAAAAAAGACCACCCCACAATGCGAAAAATCCATGTTCGTTTCCACGCCTGCCTCCACCCCAAGGGATGGGTGGGAATCAGAAACGCGTGTGTGGTGCCACGGCTGCGGATTTCTACCGGGATTTGACCCTGTGCCCCCGCTTGGAAAAGCCCCGTATTCCAATTTACGAGGAGCTGGCGATCTGCCCAGGAGGGTGATGATTCCGGGTCGAGACGGCAGGCATTGGCATCAACAGGCCTACCGAGTGCGGAAATGAGAGTATCGCCGACGTTTACCCCTTGTTGCTGCATATAGGACTGAGGATAGATGTTGTCGATTATGCACGCAGATCCAAGCGAGGTGATTTGCGCTCCGAATGCGGGCGAACTTGCTAGGCCCCAAGTGCAATAGCCATCCAGAAGCACACAAAAAAGCACTCCTAAAATGGCTAGGAAATGAATCACGTTTTTGGAGCGGGTGGTCATTGGCGTCAATGCTAGGAATATTCAGCAGCCAAAAAATGCGTTTTGTAGGACAAACACCTACAGCAATTCTCCGTAATTCGAACTAGTCTTATCGGGAATTATTTACTCATGAGGTGAAACAATGAGATTTATGCCAACTAGCCTATTGCTTGGAACGCTATTTGCTTCCGCTGCAGTAGCCAGCAATGGAACAATGACGGGGTCAGGGACGGCAGGCAGCCCTTGGATGGTTGCAGATTATGCTGACCTGAAAATGGTGGGTGCGGGGGGTAGCACGGGCTACAACCTAGGGGACACCTACCGGCTTGCAGGCGACATCAACGCGGATGCCTCCCACACAGAGAATGCGGGCCTAGGCTTCATTCCTATCGGTTATAGCAATAGTGCCGGCACGATTCTTCTCCCTTTCACGGGAATCTTCCATGGTGCGGGTCATGTCATCAAGAATCTGTATATCTACCGCCAAAATCAGTCTAATGTGGGTTTGTTCAATGCAAACTCTGGTACCATTGACAGTCTCGGACTCGTCAATTCCAATCGCCATGTATACAACAATGACTATGCAATAGGTCCTCGCACCATTCTGGGGTATATGAATGTTGGAGCTTTGGTCGGTAACAATACCGGTACCGTTAAGGCCTGCTATAGCACTGTTGGAGTCTGGTCCGGCTTCGACAATGGCGGTGGCTTGGTGGGTCTGAACACAGGTGTGGTCACCAATAGCTATACGACTGCTGGGGTTTGGGGAACTTATCAGTGTGGTGGCGTGCTTGGGCGTAATGACCCGAGCGGAAGCGTGAGCACCGTATGGGGTGCTTCCAAAGTTTCTTGCAGCAATGCTAACATAGGTGGTATCGCTGGTTACACAGGCGGGGGAACTTATGCCAGTAATGTCTGGGATACCCTCGCATGGGTCCTTACAGCGAATGCGATCAAGCAGACCGCTGGTGCTACGGTTGGTTCTTTGGTGAAAACGGGTGGTCTCAATACAACGCAGATGCAGGCTCAAACGAATTTTGCTGGCTTTGACTTTGCCAATGTGTGGAAAATTCGCGAGGGCAAGGGTTACCCTGGTCTGCGCGGTGTGTACAATGCCCCTTTTGCTGTTGCGGATTCCTTTGCCGTCCGTGGCGGTGATTTTGATCTGAAAAAACTTCTGCTCAATGATGCGAGCGTCGAGAGTGCTACCGCGAATCTCACTTTGCGCATACTCACACTTGACAATGGCACCACCGACAGCGTAAATGTGTTCCGTTTTCCTACCAATATCGGCTATGGCGCCATTGCCAAGCTCACCTACATGGTGGGTGAAGTACGAGCAAATGATACACTGTGGGGCAATGTGGTCCCTGCAAAAATTCTGCGCCTAGGTATGGCTGGCTCGGGCACCGATGCGGACCCCTATTTGGTTGCCGATTACATCGACCTGCGCCGTATGAGCGTGGATGCAAATACAACATCAATGACCAAAGTATACCGCGTCACGGCGGACATCGATGCCTCGACCTCGGCTAGCACTGCCGCAATGAATCCGATCGGCTGGGGCATTGCTGAATTTTCCGGCAAGTTTCATGGGGGCGGACACCGGATCAAGAATTTCTCGGTCTCCATCAACAATACGGGCGTTGGGTTGTTCAGCTTCATCAATACGACGGGCTATATCGACAGTGTGGTCATGGTGAATCCCAACGTTTGGGGAGGCAACAATACGGGCGCATTGGCCGGTCTCAACAGAGGAACAATTCTATACCCCACCGTCCTTGGCGGCAAAGTGGGCTTGTATGGGAACGCGCTGATCGTGGGTGGTGTCGTGGGTGAAAACAAAGGGACGATTCTCGGAGCCTACGCCAAGGACTCCGTCATGGCAACCAGTGGCAACAGCGATGCCGGCGGCATCGTGGGTTACCTGAATACAGGAGGCGTCCTCAGCAATTCTCGTTTTGATGGGTACATCGCAGGCGTTTACCGTGTGGGCGGAGTTGTGGGCTTCATGGAAATTGGCACTCCCAAAGTCATTCGCTGCATCAATACTGGCACTGTAACGGGTTCAGCTTCTTCCGTTGGAGGTGTGGTGGGTCAAAACGGTGCTGCCGCAGGGAGCGGGAATGGCGGCATCATTGATTCCTCATACAATACTGGAAAGGTATTGGGCGGTACCGAAACCACAGGTGGCATTTTGGGTTTTGGATCGAGCGGTGGCAAGATTCGCTACTGCTACAACACGGGTTCTGTCTCCGCTCCCCAGTACGTCGGCGGCATTGTCGGTGGATGGGTGGGTACCACCACTTCCGCTGGTGCTGTCGATAGCATCGTCAATTGTTACAATACGGGCCGCGTCACTTCAAATGATATTGCTGGTGGCATTGTCGGACATGGAAATTACAATGGTGGTGCACTCTTCATGGCGATGGACAAGTGCTACAATACCGGCTGGGTGCGTGGAGCTGCAGGGCGGACGGGCGGACTACTGGGAATTTCCAACAATACCAGTTCCAATATCGTGGTCACCAATTCCTATTGGGACAGGCAGACCTCGCAGCAGCTAACCTCAGAAGTCGTCGGTGCCTATGCAGGCCTCACGACCGCCAACATGTTCAAGGCCGAAAACTACACCGGTTGGGACTTTACCAATCTGTGGAAATTCCGTAGCGACTCCACTACCTATCCTGGCTTCCAATTCGAGGACAATGCGCCGGTGGCCTTTGCGGACACCTTTGATTTGCCTTCGGACTCGGTCTACCTCCGCCTAAGTACGTTGCTCAAAAACGATCGTTCCATGCAAACCGGGAATCTGAACCTGGTGGTCAAGGTCGATTCTATTTCCTCTGGTACCATCAGCGCCGACAGTTCGAGCTGGGTGCGTTTCTCCGATGTGGCCAAAAACCGCGACAGTATTTTAGTGAGCTATCGCGTGGGCGAAGTGCGCAGCACAGATACGCTGTGGGGCAATCTCACTCGCTCCAATGTCTATTTCGTCTCTCCTTGGCGTAATACCTATTATGCGCTCTACACCGGCTCCGCATTGAATGCTGGCGTCGCAGGCACTGCTACAATTTCTAACCTCATTGCCAGCAAGACGCCGTCAATCAGCGCTGTTGCAGGTATGGACAACACCAAAGGTCTCTTGTGGGCTGACTCCAGTGAAGAACTCATGTCCGCCAAGGGTCTCAATTACTATGATGACTTTGCCTATGTGAGTGGCAAGGCTATCTCCCATGTTGTCGCGAACATCAAGGCTACGCAATACAGTGGCGATTCTGTCACCACACTGCTGACAGAAGGTTTTTACCCCACAAGTGGTACTGGCTATTATCCATGGATTCGCGTCAGTACTGTGGGTGATTCTTTGCATCTGGATTTAGTCGCCTTCAGCATCGCCAACGGGGTTACGACAAGTGTCTCCTACGCGGCTACCAAGACCGTGGTGGCTCCCGCTTCCGCAATATTCAATGGGCAGTGGCTCCCTGTCCATTTGATGGTGCAGAATATCAATGGCAAGTTCCGAGTTTCGGTCTATTTAGGCAGTTCGATTAAAGCATCCTCAGCTTTCGCAATCAGCATGGATTATCCAACGGCCTACTTGAATCCCGTGGGCGCGTATTCTAAGCGTACCGTTGAAATTCCTCAGCCCGGAACTGTTTCACGTACTCCCACATTTGTGGATCAGAAACTGGGTGGACAGACTGTCGTGAAAACGGGCTATGGCGCTGCGTTGGTGGGCGATTTTGCCATGATCTCCTCGGCGACCATGACCCGTGAAGATCTGGTGCATGGGTATCTAAGTCCTTGGAAGCATGCAGGAGCCGGCACTACCGATTCTGCAAGCTACGTCATGGAAACCACGCAGCCATTGATCAAGCAAATTCTCTATTCAGCTCCAGGCGACCAGTCTACAGTGTCCTATACCAAAACCACAGGAAGTACCTCCACAGTGAATTTCAGCTATGGAACCAACCTTGATTTTGATGTCTTCGCTGGTGTCCAAATTGAACCTGAGGTGCTGACTGGTGAGGTTGGTGCAGACGTCAAGGTCGGTATGCACATGAACATGACCAACGAAAATTCCAATACCTACACGACCGAAACAGAGTCCTCTGCAGGGTATTCGACCTCGTACACCGCGGGTGATATGGTGATCGCACAGTCATTATTGACCGCGCATCATCTGTTCCTGCGCCCTAGAACGCGCTATCTCTTTGCTTCCAACGACATCAATGAATCTCATTATGTCCACTATGTGGCAACAGTTCCCGAAGCCTCCCGCGAGGCCGAAACGGTGCAGTCCGTAACGAGTTTCCTAGAAACATTCAAAGGAAATCAGCCTGTCCTTCGTAATTTCTGGAATCTCTATGCCAAGGATAGTCTCGGAAATGTCCGTGCGGATCTGATTGCGAGCGGACTACTTGTGCAGAGAAGCGGAACCGAGGGCGAACTCGTTTTCAATGGCCTGGCAAGCAAAACAATGACCGCAAGCGTAGCTGCCTCGAAAGAAGTCGCGCAATCCTATTCGGTTACCGCTGGCTTTTTTGTCAATGTGGATGTCACTTGTGGTGGTGCCCGTGCGGGTTTTGACCTATCCTTTGATGCGACCCGCGGTGAGCAAAAGTCGACCGATGTCACCAATACCTTCCAAACCGATGTTACCTTCCTGGACGACGATAGCTGGGATCAACATGATCTGAAGATTTATGATGACTTGCGCTGGGGCGTCCCTGTATTCGTGCTCCAGCATGACAATAGCTTCACTTCGGGACCGCAGGAAGTCGGGAGCCAGTCTGTCACAAATATCGAATCGACGCTCACGGAAACAACCGACTCCATTCATGCGGGTGATACCGTGCAAGCGACAATTCTGGTCACCAATAATTCCAGCAATTTGATCACAAGCAGTATTATTGATCAGGTTCAAGTCAAGATGGAAGCGACTCCAAACTTCCTGGGTGTGTACACACTACTGGCCATGGATCCTGCAACGTTCCAGCTTGCGCGCGGTAAGTCCCAATCGGTTAAAGTCAAGTATATCGCCAAAAACGAGACCACGACTCCGATCAGCTTCTGGATCAACGATGGATTCATTGAAAACCAAAACTACAACTACCTTGAAAATAATGAAGTGGATGGAGTCAAGACTGTAGGACCGGCGCTATCGAGCAGTTCCAGTGTCGACCCCAGCAGTTCCTCGAGCGATGTGGATGCAGTCAAGGCGATCCCGTCCTCAAATCTTTGGCACTTGAGTGTCCGCAACGGGCAGCTGCATGTTCAGGCCGTCCAGGCATCTGTATTCACATTGTTGAATGTTCAGGGTCAAGTGATGGCGGCTTCAGGCAGTGCGACAAAGGATTGGTCCGCAAATCTTGGATCCCAGTCCGCCGCAGTCCTGCGTGTACGGGTTGGCTCGCAAGCACATGACTTCCTGGTTAACCCGCGCATGGGTTCTTGGAATGAATACTGACCAAAAATCAACATTTCTAGCAATTTCCTAGTAACGAAGGGCTCCCTCTGGGGGCCCTTTTTCGTTCAAGACCCGAATATATGACCCTTGCAAAAAAATAAATGGGACCGGACAGAACCCTGGAACACGGCATTTTCTTCCATCTATCGCCCCCCTCTTGAGCTTTTGGCGGAATTAGCTTCGCAGAGTCGGTTGGGGTTGCAGGGCATTTTTCTAGATTTCCCCCACTATGAGTGATCTTCTCCATGAAGCGGGCCTGGCCCGAGACTATTTGAAGCGTGTTGGCGAAATTGCAGAACTGCGTCTCAACGAGCATCTTCCCCCCGAAACGGTAGCCCCCCATCGTCTCCATGAGGCTATGCGCTACTCCATGTTCGCAGGGGGCAAGCGTCTGCGTCCCGCCCTGACTTTTGCCGCTTTTGAAGCTTTTCAGGGCAAAGGCGATGCCATTTGGCTTGCTTCAAGCGCCTTGGAAATGCTCCACACGTTTTCGCTGATCCATGACGACCTCCCTTGTATGGACGATGACGATTTCCGCCGTGGAATGCCCACCGCCCATAAAAAATATGGCGAAGCGACTGCCGTTCTTTCTGGTGACGCCTTGTGCATCCACGCTTTTGGGTTGCTTGCGCGCACGGGTTCTGCCCAGGTCGTAGGTGAAATAGCCCATTCTTTGGGTACCTATGGCATGATCGGCGGTCAGATGATCGACATCGAATCCGAAGGCAAGCCTGTTTCCCTCGAGACGGTCGACTACATCCATTACCACAAAACGGCGGCGCTAATCGAAGCGTCCCTCGTGGTCGGAGCCATTCTTGCAGGAGCGACCCCTGAGGAGATTCAGCCGATTCGCGAATACGGCCATGCCATCGGACTCGCTTTCCAGGTCGTCGATGACATTCTGGATATCGAGCAGACCACCGAGCAACTTGGTAAGGATGCGGGATCGGACCTCGAAAAAGGCAAAGCGACCTATCCTTCCGTGATTGGCATCGAAGCTTCCAAAAAGAAAGCTGTTGAACTGTACAATACGTCCATAGCAGCGCTAGAGCGTTCCACGGCCGATACCAAGGTCATGCGTTCCATTGCTGCATTCATTGTGACCCGGGTATATTGATGCTTCTGAAAGACATTCAAGCTCCCAAGGATCTGAAGGGCTTGAGCCCGGTGGAACTCCAAGATCTGGCTCGCCAGATCCGGCAGACCATCATTGATCAAGTTTCTACTACTGGTGGGCATTTGGCTCCCTGTCTTGGTGTGGTTGAACTCACATTGGCTCTGCACCAGGTCTACAATTCCCCTGTGGATAAAATCGTCTGGGACGTGGGTCATCAAGCCTATGCCCACAAGCTTTTGACGGGGCGCTATGATTCTTTTTCCACGCTTCGCCAGTTCAAGGGGATGAGTGGATTCCCCAAACGTTCTGAAAATGAAAACGATGCTTTCGGGGTTGGACATGCTTCCACTTCGATTTCTGCAGCACTTGGCCTTGCTGTTGGTCGTGACTTGCAGCAGCAGGATCATGCCGTAGTCGCAGTCATTGGCGATGGCTCCATGACCGGTGGAATGGTGTTTGAAGCGCTGAATAATTCTTCGGCAGCGAAAAGTATCACGATTATCCTGAATGACAATAAAATGTCGATTGCACCCAATGTCGGCAATTTTTCGCGCTATCTCAATCGTTTGATTTCCGATCCCACCTACAATCGCGTCCGTGAGGACTGGCATAGTCTCATGCACAAGCTGCCCGGCAATATTGGACGCCGCGTGGAAGACATCATGTCGCGTGCGGAGACGGTGGCGAAAAGCGTGCTTAAGCCAGGCCGCTTCTTTGAAGATATGGGAGCTCGCTATTTCGGACCCATCGACGGGCACAATATTCCCGAACTGATCGAGTTTTTGACCCGAGTGCGCAAGATGCCCGGAGTCAATCTGGTTCATGTGCTCACTGAAAAAGGGCGCGGCCTCAAGCTTGCCGAACAAGATCCTTATCGTTGGCATGGCGCAGCCCCCTTCGATCCCGATTCCGGCATTCTCAGTGATCCCCCCAAGAAAGAGCCAGCCCTCACTACCGTATTCGGAAAAACCCTGCTCGAATTTGCCCGCAAGGACAATCGCATTGTGGGAATTACCGGAGCCATGCCCAGTGGTTGCGGCCTCAATATCATGGAGAAGGAATTTCCCCAGCGCGTATTCGATGTAGGCATCGCCGAAGGCCATGCGGTCACCTTTGCAGCCGGTCTAGCCTGTACAGGCATGATTCCTGTCGTCGCAGTCTATTCGTCCTTCCTGCAGCGCGCCTACGACCAGATGATCCATGATGTTGCCTTGCAGCATCTCAAGGTTGTCTTTGTGCTTGACCGCGCAGGTCTGGTTGGTGCAGATGGCCCCACGCATCACGGCGCTTTCGATTTAAGCTTTTTGCGGACTATTCCAGGCATGACGATCCTTGCTCCTTCCGATGAAAATGCCCTGCGCGACATGCTGCAGTACGCATTGTACCGTTGCGAAGGTCCTGTGGCGATGCGCTTCCCCCGAGGTTCGGCATTAAGCGCTACCTTGCGCGATGAACTACGTGAAATCGAGGCTCCTCGCTTTGAAGTGATCGAGGAAGGCCGCGATATTCTTTTGCTCGGTGTGGGCTTTATGCTCACCGAGCTGCGTAAAACGTCCGCGATACTCAAGCAGAATGGATTTGAACCCACTCTTGTGGATGCGCGCTTCGTAAAGCCTTTGGATACGGAAGCCTACTGTGCTTTGCTCGCCAAGCACCACACCGTAGTCACCTTGGAAGACAATGCTCTACCTGGTGGTTTTGGAGCAGGGCTTGCCGAGTTGATCGTGGATAATGGAGTGCACACGCGTTTACTGCGTTTTGGACTCCCCGATGCATTCGTCGAGCATGGCGAAATCCCCCAATTGTTTAAGTCTCTTGAAATCGATGGCGAATCGGTTGCCCGAAAAGTTTTGAAACACATGGAAGAACGGAGTTAGTATGAGCGATTCAGAGAATCCGAAACGAAAAGTACAAGTCAAACTGGATCGCAAGTTCGGTGTGAGTGAAGAACACGAAGGTCGCCCTTTTGTGAAGCCTGTCGAAGTCGATCCTGCCGACGTCAAGCCTAAGCGTAGCGTCCCTTATGGTGGATGGGGTGAAAACAAGCCCGCTGACTCGGAAGGACCTTGGGCCAAGCCCGCTCCTGCCGTATCGAATGCACCAATTGCGCGCAACGAGCGTCCTGCACCAGGCACCAAGCCTTGGGATAGCAGCAAGCGCGATGGCCGTCCCCCCGTTCGTGGTAATGACGATCGTTCGCCCAATCAGTATAAGAGCCGTTCCGAAGATCCTCGTGACAATTTCCGTCGCGACCGCGGTGACCATCGCCCAGGAATCAAAGAGCAGTTCTCTACAGTTTTGCAAGTGCAGAAAGATGCCTTGTCCAATCCGGAAACCGCAGCTGCCATGCAGGCGGAGCTCGATCCACCTTGGCTCAAGAAGATCCTTGCCCTGAACACCGACAAGGGCCGCGAAAAGGAAGAAAAATTCCTCGCCGAAGGCATGCGCTGCGTACAGGAAATGGTGGAGTACCACGCAGAGCTAATCGACGGAGTTTATGTTTCAGAAGGTCTCGAAAATAAGCCATTATTTGACTTGATGACCGAGAAAAATGTGCGCAAGCACGTGGTAACTCCCGACCAGATGGAACGTATGTCCACCACAGTGACTTCGCAGGGAATCATTGCCGTGTGCCGTAGTGCTTCGCAGAAGCCCGACTATGGCGTGGGCATGCCTTTGACACTTGTCGATGGCATTCAGGATCCAGGTAACCTCGGCGCGCTCTATCGCACATCGCTTGGCTTCGGCATGGGCATGTTGCTCGGCAAAGGTACTGTGAACCCGTTCAATCCCAAAGTGGTGCGCGGTTCTTCGGGTACTTTCCTACGTGTACCTTTTGAACAAGATGTCGATATGCTTGAGCGCATCCAATTTTTGCGCAACAAGGGTTACACCATTATCGCCACCGATCTGCATGCCAAGCAGAGCCTCGACCAGATTGCTCCGCGCAAGTTGCGCAAGGTCGCGATCATCGTGGGCAACGAAGGTGCCGGTGCTGATGACCGTCATATCGTACATGCCGACGAAGTGGTACGCATTCCGATGTCCAAGACTCTCGAGTCCTTGAACGTGTCGGTTGCCCATGGAATTCTTTGTTTCCAGATTTCACAGATCCGCGAAGCCAACAAGCAGTAAGTTAAAATCGCAACATGATAAAAGGCGCTCTGAAAAGATGCGCCTTTTTTTGTTTTATTCGGTTAATTCCATCCAAAAATTTGAATTGCATTTTTCTCGGGAATTGCATTTTACCTACCTCCCATAATGTCTGCCAGCGGAATTTCGAGGTTACCCGCACTACTTGGTGATTCAACAATACGCTGTTTGCGCACTGTCGGGTATAACTTGTTCTGCTGCTGCCCCATATTTTTGTTTACAAAATTGGCAATATGAAACGAAACTAGAACTCCACGCGTCCATACCATCATCTGGGTGAAATGACTTCACGCAGAACTCATCGAGGTGGTATGAATAAAATAATGCTTATTCCTGTCCTAGGCGTAGCATCACTTGTCTTTGCGGATTATCCTGTTTTAGAAGGCTCTGCATGGGGTGGAGCTGGCGGTAACTTTGGGTTGGAAACAGACGGTGGCGTCATTTCATTTCTAGCGTCCATCGGGCAAAGCCAGGGTGGAATCACAGATTTGGAAGACGGCGTTACGGTTGTCCGTTCGGGTTTCTGGGCTGAACCTGAGGAAGTCATTCCTGTTGCGGTACAAACTGTACCTCCCTCTATGACACCGAATATCAGAGTTAAGGTTGCCGGGTTTTCCGTGCTGGTAGATCTTGATCTAGTCAAGGTTTGCGCTGTAACGATCCGCATTCTTGGTGTGGATGGCCGCACGCTGCGCTCCCAATACCATCCACAACAGGCGGCAGGGCATACGCACCTGGACATTCAGCTCACGGGCCTAACTGCCACCGTCGCGTTCATCGCCATTGAGGCGGGCTCGACGGGAACAATACAACAAATCCATACATTCAAACAGTAACGGAAGGTTATCATGAACTATTGCAAAGCTATCCTGATCATGGCCATCACAGCAACCTGTGCATTGGCAACCGTACCCTCCACCATGCTTTTTCAGGGAAACATGTCAGAGTCCGAAGTCCCAGTAAATGGCGCAAGATCACTCGACCTCAAACTATTCGACGCATCCACAGGAGGATCTCTCGTGTGGGAAGAAACCTTTGGACGCGTGGATTTCCGTAACGGATATTTTGCCGTGCAACTGGGTAAAATCACTACCTTGCCTCAATTTGAAAAACCACTATTCGTTGAGCTTCTGCTCGATGGAAACGCTGGTGCAGAGCGAATTCCTTTATCAACGGCGCCCTATGCACAAAGAGCCAGTATTGCGGATAGTTCGGTCAAGGCAAACTTTGCCACCAGTGCGGGTAAATCTGACTTTGCAGTAACAGCTGAAACGGCAAATAATTTGGCCGCTGGAAGCATTGTTGCGAACGCGACCAACGCAGTATTTGCCACTAATGCTGAATCAGCAAATGGTTACAATTCGGCAAACTCGCTCACTACGTCGGGTGCTGTGACAGCCGGCAATTTCCAAACGAGTGGTTCGCTGAATGCCGATGCTGTTGTTGCCGCCTCGTTGACTGCAGAAAATGTCATCTCAAATGGCTTCTTCAAGATGCCGCTTAATACCACGGGGAATTTATTCGCTGATTGCAGCCAAACCGAACATTTAGGTCGCCTACGTCTTACCCAATATTCGAACGGAGGAACAATGATTCTATTCGTTTGCCGGCTCAATACGGCAGGAGTACCTAGTTGGGGGGCACTGGCAACCAACTAGGCAAATACCAAAAGAGCCTCCATATCGCGGAGGCTCTTTTGGTATTATTGCTTTACCCTTACATTCCAGGGATCTTAAGTCCCTTGGTGATGCCACCCATGGCTTCCTGTGCAGCATCATCTTTCTTCTTGAGCGCAGCATTAACGGCTGCTTGCACGGTGTCTTCAAGACCTTCGATGTCATCTTTGTCGACGGCGATTGGTGCAATCTTGATGGAAGTAATCAAGCCATTGCCATTCAGGGATACCTTCACCGCTCCGCCACCCGCTTCCGCTTCGTAGCTCTGCGCAGCAAGCTCAGCCTGGGTCTTGGCCATCTTACCTTGCATTTTCTGCATTTCTTTGAGCATCTTTTGCATGTCCATATTCGGTCCTTTCGTGGAAGGTTGTTGTGATTAAAGGTTATCCTCGACTGGCATCAGCATGTCGGGACTAGGGATGAATTTGGGGCGCTGGCGAGCCTTGGTGCCAAGCCAAGTCGCTTCGAAAGTTTCGGCAAGAGCTGCTAGAATCGGTTCGCGTTCCTTGTCGCGTTCGAACGCTGCAGCAGGAGACGACTTGGTCTGCATGCGCACTTCATTTTGCGCTTGAGCTTCGCCGGGAGTCGCTTCGGTGAGTTCCAGTTGCACTGAAACCCGAGTTTGTAGAATCGTTTCTAAATAGTCCTGAATCGTGGTGGTATACGCGGGTGTGCTGGTAATCTGATTGTAATTGAAAACACAGTCGCCGCGAAATACGATTTTTACTTCAAAGGGCGTGACATTGAAGTCACCACGGCTTAAGGTTGTGCTCTCAAGGTAGGCACCCGCCAAGGGTTCCAGCTGGCTAAAATCCTTTTGTACTCGTTTCCATTGTGCCACGATTTCAAACTTGCTGACCTTGGGTGCCTTGGGCTGCACCGGCTCGTCTCCAAAAGAGATTACAATGTCGTCGTGGTCAGTTGGAGGGGCTGCGTAAACCTGCGGGGTTGGCGCAGGCATCGATGATTGAGTTGGTGCGAAGGAGGATTCTGTCGCAGGTGGGGCTGCGCTTGCTGCCAATGTGGAGTTTAACGATGCGAATGCGACTGGTGCAGAATGGGCGGTAGGCTCATGGCTGCTCAGGATTTTTTTTTTATCCGCCTCGGTTGTCCCTTGGCTCTCGATTCCTGTCAGTATTTTTTTGAGATCGGCGACCCTATCGAGCCAAGCCATGCGGGCAAACGCCGTTTCGACTAAAAGTCGCGGGCTTGATGCGTGTTTCAGTTGACCCTGGGTGTCGCTTAATATTTTGGCTAGACGCAGAATATCGCCATTGGAAACATCGGGTGCGACGCTCTGCAATTGCGCATAGAGTGCATCGGTAATTTCCAGTGCTTCAGCACTTAGTCCACTGACGCGGGCAAAAAGTAAATTGCGCAAGAACTTGGAGAGCCCATCGAGGAATACGGAGAGTTCAATGCCCATGCTACAAGCTTGATCTACGATCTCAAAGCAAATCTTCTGATCATGGCCAAAAATGGCACGCACAAGATCAAAAAACAGTGCATCGGGAGGAACTCCCAGAACTTTACGCGCAGCTTCGGCAGTCAAGCCTGTGCCCGAGAAGGCATAGACTTGGTCGAAGTAGGTGAGCGCGTCACGCATGGAGCCATCGGCTTTGTCAGCGATGATTGCCAGTGCGTCGGGGTCGTCAATGATGTTTTCCTGAGTGCAGATGTAGTGCAAACGGTCAGAAATTCCGCGGGTCCCAATGCGCTTGAAGTCAAAGCGTTGCACGCGGGAAAGGATTGTTTGCGGCACTTTATTGACTTCAGTGGTCGCGAAAATGAAAATTACATGCGCAGGGGGTTCTTCGAGCGTTTTGAGCATTGCGTTGAATGCCGACTTCGAGAGCATGTGCACTTCATCCACCACAAATACTTTGTACTTGCCGATCATGGGAGTGTAGCGGGTTTGCTCCAAAATGTCACGCATGTCGTCAACGCCGGTGTGGCTCGCAGCATCGATTTCGATCACATCCATGGGATTGCCTGTCGCAATATCTTTGCAGGAAGGACATTGGCCACAAGGCTCAAGTACGTTGCCACCGGTGCAATTCAGGGTCCGCGCCAAAATACGCGCTGAGGTCGTCTTACCGACTCCGCGGGTACCCGTAAACAGAAATGCATGATGCAGGCGGCCGCCCTCGATGGCATTCTGGAAGGTTCGGGCAATGTGCTCCTGACCGACGAGATCACCAAAATTCATAGGACGCCATTTCCGCGCCATTGCCATATATGCCATGAGTGGAAAGATAGAAAAGGAGAGGGGGAAGAAGTGTAAAGATTAAAGTGTAAAGATTAAAGTGGTGCTTACATCTCGGCCGTGGGGCCTCGTCGAATATGGGAAGAAGTGCAAAACGTAAAGTGCAAAGTGATAAGTGGTGCTTACATCCCGGCCACAAGGCCTCGTCGAATTCGGGAAGATGACTTGCCGCAACTTTACACTTTGCGCTTTACACTTGTATTCAGTAACGATTTGCATCAACTTTGCGTTTTACACTCTACACTTTGCACTCGTATTCAATAATTTGCTTCAATTTTGCACTTGTTATCAATTCAATCTCTTCCACAATCTGGCTCGAAAAACTATATTACTGGGATGTCCGAATTGCTCCAGTCCAGCTCTTTTGCGATTGCATCCACCGATGCGCTCGAGTTGTTGCGTTATGCTCCGCTCGTAGTCAAAGCAAATGGGTCCGCAGTGCTTCATTACGTGGCACCGCTCGGCATTTGGGACGGTGCGCCTGTTCATTATCATATGCTTAAAGGCATGGTTCTGTCTTCTTGGCGCGCAACTGTCATACGTTCCGGTTCTGAGGGGTTTGCAACGAAACTCATGCCAGCGTTCGCAGGTGCTCTTCAAAGTTTTTCGGCATCCCACGAGTTTTCACAGGATGGCGACTCCTTGGTGATCCGGGATCAGCTGCAGTTTATTTCTGATAATGATATTTTCACCATGTCTCTCGAAGGCGCTCAAATCGCGTATCGCTTCGATTGGCGTCGCTGGTCTGCCCGCACGGATACCGAAAAAGAGACTACTTCCTTCGATGCAATTCCGCGCACCAATGCTGCAAGCTGATTCAATTCGTTCGCGGTGTCAACTTAGCGCGAACTTCCAGCACAGTATCATTCCCATAACCACGCAAGCCACAGCGGTAACGTCGCTAAGTCCCCAGATGACTTCATGACCTTGAATACTTCGCTTACGCGGAATAAGTCCAGCAACGATTCCCCAGGTGAAGCCGTAAAAGTGCGCAAGAATATCGCTATTCTCACCTAGCCCCATCATCACCGTCAAAAAGAATGCGCTGATGAGCGGAGTCGCTCGTTTAAAGCTTGAAAGAGACTTCTCGACCGGTAAATTACGCCATTCGATACTTGCCAGGGCACCCAGACTAGCAAAGACAAAAGTCGAGAATCCTAGCGAGCGAAAGTCATCGCCGACAGTGAATGCTACACATAAATTCGCAAACCCAGAACCTAAAAATAGAAGGGGCGCAATACGGGTAAGCGCAATGCGGCCTGCAAGCAAACTCAGTATAAAATACCCAGGTAGCAAATTACTCACCAAGTGGTTGCCCGAACCGTGCAAGGTGAGTGCGGTAAATACGCGCCACCATTCACCGTGCAAAGTCCTCTCTACATCGTTTAGCCCCTGGGATTCGAAGTTGGGTATGCGTCCAGAAAACTGCAACAACGTCACCAGGGTTGGGATTGCGAGCACCCACAAGGGCTGTATACTTAATAGCAGGGGAGGTAGAGGCTGACTGGTGTGCTGACTCTGATTTTCAGTGCGGTATTGCAATAGTTCGCTTAGAGCGCGTTTTTCCAGTGGAGGCGGGACCCGGATCTCCCAAAAACCGTTCTGGCAATCTTGGATGTAATGGGGCAAAGTCTGGCTCGCCAGCACCAGGGAGTGGTCCAGACATTGAGTATACGAACCGCGAAAAGCGACCCCGTAGTCATGCTCAGAATCCGAATCGGCTTTTTCTGCAGGCTTTGGTGGTGGCGAAAAATTGAGCGCTAGACGTTCCCTGGCAGCTAGTACAAAACGTCGCATAGTTTTCACCTAGGACTAGTCGAAATTGAATTTTCGGCGTTTGGGCTCAAAGCCCGCTTCACGGATAAACTTTTGTGCCGCGGCTTCGCTGGCAAGTCCGCGCGAACGCAATACGTTCTCTTCAATCACGTAGCTATTGATATCATCTGCGCCCGAGTGTAGCGCAAGTTCTGCAAGCTCTTTGCCCATCACCAAGGCCGAAGCTTCAATATGGACTACGTTATCCAAATAGATGCGGCACAGAGCGACCATCTTCAAATATTCAGGTCCAGTAACATGACGGATAAAGAAGCGTTTCGTTTGCGGTTGGAAGATCCAGGGCACAAAGGAGTTGAATCCTCCGGTTTTGTCCTGTTGGGTGCGGATGGCATCCAGGTGATCAATAATGTCATCTGGAATTTCATCGGATCCAAAAACAATATTCGCAGAGCCGGGGAGGCCCGCTTTGTGGCATTCACCCATGACATCGCACCAATCTTGCAAGGGCAATTTTTTAGGCGAAAGCTTCTGGCGCATGCGCTCCGTGAGAATCTCCGCTCCAGCTCCAGGAACACTGGCGAGCCCAGCCTCTTTCATTTCGGCTAGGAATGCTGGTATGGTCATGCCAAAGTTTTGTGCGTAACGCTGGATTTCAATGGGGGAAAACCCGCGCACATGCATTCCCAGTTCATGGGCAAGCATGTTGAGAACATCCAAATAATATTGTTTCGGTATCCCTACATGAACGCCACCCTGAAACAAGATTTGGTCAGCTCCTAGCCGCAAGGCTTCGGTTGCCTTGGCGCGAATCTCATCCAGGCTGAGTACGTAGGCGCGCGATGATGCTACTTCATCCTGAAAACTGCAGAAGGTGCAATCAATGTCGCAGGCATTGGTATAGTTGATAAGCCGGTAGGCCGTGTAGCCCACCACATTCGGATTAAGGCGATGCTTGCGCAGGTCGTTGCCTACGTCCACCATTTCCGTCCAATCGGCATGGCACCACAGGGCGAGCCCCTCTTCGCGAGAGATGCGTTTGCCTGCTAGTGCCTTGTCGAGGATTGTTGTGATCATAGGATTACATGGTACGGATAGGGAATACACCGAGAAGAGTGAGCACGTCTTCGAGGACAATCTGTGCGCACTGAACAACAAACAGTCGCGAACGTTCTTGCTCAGAGCCGAGTACCCGGTTGTGGTGAATGAAGCGGTGGGCGGCTTCGGCAATTTCCAGTGCGTACTGAGCTAGCGTCGATGGCTCATCATTTTCGCATGCTGCACGAATACGCTCGCCTTTGCGTGCCAAAATACGAACCAGATCATAACTGTAGTCGTCCGTGAGCTCGTCCCATTTGACTTCGCCAAACAGCACAGTGTATCCGACCTTGCGGCTGATGGAACAAAGGCGTACATGGGCATTTTGTACGTAAGGACCCGTCGCACCTTCAAAACTAAGTGCAGAGTCCCAATCGAACTTGACATCCATGAGACGGCGATTTTTCAAGTCGTTGAACGTCAGTGCCGAAATGCCGATTTGTTCAGCAATCTTCTCGGCATCGGGCAGTTCTGGGTTCTTTTCGCGAATAGTAGTGAGGATCTTTTGCGTTGCTGCTTCAATCACGTCACGTAAAAGTGAAGACTGGCCCGTCCGGGTTTTGCCTTTTTCCCACTTGCCGTCTTCGGTCATCTGTAAAATGACGCCAAAGGGGATGTGCGCCATGTGATCAGCCCAAGTATGGCCCATTTTGCGTAAGGTCGCGAAAACTTGCTTGAAATGCAGAGCTTGACCTTGATCCACTACGTAGAGACATTTGCTGAAATTATATTCGCGCATCCGGTACGAAGCCGCAGCCAAGTCGCGAGTTGCGTACAAAGTGGATCCATCGCTCTTGCGGATAAGGCAAGGTGGCAAATCGAGATCGTCCATGAGCACAACATCGCGTTCCTGACTATTCACTAAAAGACCCTTGGTCTCCAGTTCTTCTAGTACGCCTGGAATGTAGGTCTCAAAAAAGGATTCACCGGTATAATGGTCGAACTCTACTCCGAGCTTTGCATACAAACGATTCAATTCCCGTAAGGTTGCCTCTTTGAAGGCTCCCCACAGTTTGCGGAAAAAGGCATCGCCCTCTTCAAGCTTTGTGAATGCTGCACGCGCTTCGTCTTCCATGGCAGGGTTCTCTGCCGAGACTTTCGAAAATGAAGTGTACAGGCGATTCAGATCTTTGACTTCTAGTGTGGCAAGTGTAGCATCATCCGTAGGCAAGTCTTCACGCAGATACATCGTGATCAACTTTCCGAACTGCGTGCCCCAATCACCGAGGTGATTGATGCGAACCACGTCATAGCCGTATGCATTGTAGATACGCGCGAGCGAATTTCCAATCATGGTGCTGCGGATATGATGGAACGCGAGTTCTTTGCCAATATTGGGCGAAGAATAATCCACCACCACATTCAGGTGCAAGCGTGGACCGTGGCCGAATTGTAAGCCAAGATCAGTGATTTCACCAAGCACAGTCTGCATTAAGAATGTGCGATCGATGTAAAAATTGACATAGCCATTGACCGGTTCCACCTTGGAGAGACCAGGAGGAAGCGCAAGCTGCAAAGCGAGTTCCTCGGCAATGACTTTGGGAGCCTTGCGTAGGGTCTTTGCGAGAGCAAAGCACGGCATACTGAAATTGCCGTGCGTGGAATCTTGCGGAACGGTGAGCAAAGCCAGAACTTCGGCTTCGCTCAAATGTCCCAAAGCCGCGATGCTCGCGGCAATGGCTGCTTCAAACGAAATCGTCATCGGAGCTATCCTCTGCGGATGCCTGCTGGTAATCTTCTTCCTTCAGGTCAACCAGTTTTCCATCGCGCCAAAGGCGTTCGAGAGCGTACTCGGAACGGGCATCTTCTTCAAAGAGATGCACCATAGTCTCAATGCCATCAAAGACAGCCCAGCGGACGCCTTCACGGTACTCAATACCATAGTTTTCAAGCTTAGCGGTCTTGAATTCGCGTTGCAATCCAGTAAGGATCGCTTGCATTTGCGCTTCGCTTCCACATGTTCCTACCACGAAAAAATCGGCGATATCAGAATGGCCGCGAAGATCAATCACCTGAACTTTTTCGGCGCGGAGCTTAAATAGGACCTTTGCGGCGATAGTCACGGACTCTGGAAGATCATCAATAGTCGCTTCGGAAACAGCCAGAGGTACAGTCACTTCGGTAATCTGTGGAGCATCGATTGGAGTTGCTTTGACAGTAACTTTCTTCGCAACCGGTTTCGCAACGACTTTAGCGATCTCTTTCTTCACGACTGGCTTTGCTGCTGCTTTGACGGTAACTTTCTTCGCAACCGGTTTCGCAACGACTTTAGCGATCTCTTTCTTCACGACTGGCTTAGCTACTGCTTTGGCAATCGCTTTCTTCACGACTGGCTTAGCAACGACTTTGGCAATCTCTTTCTTCACGACTGGCTTAGCTACTGCTTTGACGATCGCTTTCTTTGCAACTGGCTTAGCAACGACTTTGGCAATCGCTTTCTTTGCAACTGGCTTCGCTACTGCTTTGACGATTGCTTTCTTCGCAACTGGCTTAGCAACTGCTTTGGCAATTACTTTCTTCGCAACTGGCTTAGCAACGACTTTGGCAATCGCTTTCTTCGCAACTGGCTTAGCAACTGCTTTGACGATCGCTTTCTTCGCAATTGGCTTAGCTACTGCTTTGACGATCGCTTTCTTTGCAACCGGCTTAGCAACGACTTTGGCAATTGCTTTCTTCGCAACCGGCTTAGCAACGACTTTGGCAATTGCTTTCTTCGCAACCGGCTTAGCAACGACTTTGGCAATTGCTTTCTTCGCAACTGGCTTAGCTACTGCTTTGACGATTGCTTTCTTCGCAACCGGCTTAGCAACGACTTTGGCAATTGCTTTCTTCGCAACTGGCTTAGCTACTGCTTTGACGATTGCTTTTTTTGCAACCGGCTTCGCGACGGCTTTGGCAATCACTTTCTTGGAGGGTACAGCTTTTTTGGCTGCGATTTTTTTGACTGGCTTCTTGGCTGTCGCTTTACGGTTGTTCATTTTCCAGGACCTTGATGATGTCTTTGCCGATGTAAATAGTTGCATCCACCATCTTCAGTGGATTTTCGAGAGGGATCACGTTATCAGTGTGTAAGGTTTTTGCAAGAGCGTCTCTTCCTGGCCAATGAGGATTACGCAGAGCAATAATTGTTTCATCAAAGTTGAAGCTTGCGCCATTGCCAACTTCGACCACGTCAAAGCCGTTTTTCATCAGAAGCTCCCGTACTTGGGTTGCCACTTTTGGAAGTCCACATGCATTGAGGAGCTGTACTTCACCAGGGATGGAGCGCGCAACTGCGGGTGGTGGTGTCTTTTCCTTGCAACCCAGAAGTAGAGTTAAAATGGCAAAAGAAAAAAGGTAGCGCAGCAAAGTATTACCACTCCTGGCCGTCAAAGTGACGGGCTAAAGGAGATGCATAATAAGGGCTTCCATAAGAGTGGACAGCATCGGTATAGTTAGTGAACTGAAGGCATAGCAAGGTATTTGCTGTGGGGCGGTAGCTCAGGGCAATACGCGGAATTACAAACATTGGCTTTGAATCGCTAGGGCTGAGATTGAGTGACTGCTGTTGGCCCCCAACGCCCGAGGAAAAGCCTGAGGCATAGAGCAGGTTATAGACACCAAAATCCAAGCTGAGCTTGAGCGGGATGCCAAATTGGTATGATATCGTATTGAGGTACAGACCCGAACTAAAACTGCCCAGAGTGGAACTTGTAAATTGCATGCTGTAGCTTTGCTGCATTTGAAAACCTGCAGGATTGGCAAGCTGAAGGGAGCTTGATCGCATCAAACGATCTTTGTTGAATTCACCTTCACGCATGGGAATAACCTCTCCTGAGGCCAATGCACAAGAGAACGTAATCAGGATCAGAAGAAACCCGAACTTCCGCATAGGAATAATATAACAAGTTAATAAGGGAGAAGCTCAGTCGAAACGAGGCTGCATGCGGTATCCCAAGGGTTCTTGACCTAAGGGACGGTTATCTTGATCGACTTTGACCACAACGGGCTCAAAATCCTTAGCCTCTTCCGTGGTCATGTGACAATACGCAATCACAATGATGAGGTCTTTTGGCTGTACTAAGCGAGCTGCAGCACCATTTACGCACATTACCCCAGATCCACGAGGGCCCTCGATAACATAGGTTTCAAAACGGGAACCATTGTTAATGTCGAGGACATGAACCTTTTCATGAAGGAGGATTCCTGCTGCGTCCATCAAATTACGATCGATGGTGATGGAACCCTCATATTCGAGGTTTGCGTCAGTTATTGTCGCGCGATGAATTTTGCACTTAAGAATTTCAATCTGCATAATCTTAGAATCGCATTCCAAAAGCACTCGCCCAGCCACCATTCGGTGTCGGTACAATGCCAAAGGAAAAGCGGTTAGCGTCAGGATTGTTTTCCCAGCGGGTGTCCATGAGGGCATCAGCAAAGGACCAGACATGCACGCCCAAAATGAAAGGGATCAGATAAACTTCGTCCGGAGTCTTGGTGCTCACCGTCAAATACGCGGCAATTCCAACAGACAAACTCCACAAAGCATCCATAGAAATCGCTTCCGTTTGTTTGCCGGATTTCCATTGGTATAAGCTAGGAACCAAAAGGCTCCAATAAGCAAGATGTTGATTCATGTTGCGATTACGGTAGGAGCGGTCAATGTCGGAATCTTCCATGCCCTTGCCACGCTCTGCGAGCCACTGAGCTTCAGTAACTCCAAGAGGTTCCCAAGGTTTTTGTAGGTATTCGGATGGACGCACACCAAGCTCAAGTAAGCTCAGCAATTTGGCTTTACTGACTCCCGACTCGCGAATTTGTTGGAATTCCCATTGAGTCAGGCCCATATCTTCGTATTTGAAGCCTTCCCACTCATTCGCTGTCGCATTGAGAGTCTGATTTGGCTCTGCATAGTCGAGTGCCATCAGAGGTGCCGCTAACAGCAGGCCGATAGTCAGAAAGCGCAGCCAGTTGAACATACGTTCCTTGGGAAAATCTTATGCCGGAGGGGGGAATCGAACCCCCACAAGGTTGCCCTTACCGGATTTTGAGTCCGGCGCGTCTACCAATTTCACCACTCCGGCAGAATGGGTGTAACCTGAGTTACGAGCCACAAATATAGATAAATGATTGCGCATGGAAAGGGTGGGAAAGAAAGAGTGGGGAGTTACTGTATTTTAAGTAGTTGCGGATCAAGGCCAAGCGGGTCAAGAGTGTTGCGTTCATAGTCTTGTGCGGCTTCCTTGGTTTCAAAGGGTTCCGTCTGAACGAGCCATAGAACTCTGGATGCAGTGTTTTTCGTAATCATCCTGGAGGATACTTTACGTGACTTCAAATTTTTAATGAGCAAGTCGGCATTGTCGCGGTTTGAGAATGCGCCAAACTGGAGAACCCAGGAGCCTTCTGCAGCTGAGGGTGGGGTAGAAAGTTGAGATGGCGTGCTTGACGAACTTGGTGTTGCTGAGCTAGAGCTCTGGGAAGGGATTAGGCTTACCAGAATTTTCGTAAGTGCGGGAATTTTATTACAATCGCGGGAGAGTGTGGTGTCTTTGAATTGGGTCCGCAACTGCGTGCATAGCGCCTTCAGTTCTACTTCCTGGGCAACCGTAGAGGTTTGTTTGGCTAATTTCCACGATTTGAGCGCTCGGGCAGGCTGTTGCATTTGAATCATGAGACTGGTCTGAAGAAGCATCATTTCGCTGTATCCGGCGTCTTCTGGTTCTGCGCTGATGGCTAACTCGTCAAGTCTTTGGATTGCATCTGGAAGGGTAGAATCCTTTTGGGCTAGTGCACGGATTGCCTGAATGCGGCATGTGATCCGGGCGCGGACGGGTGCGCAAGGGCATAATCCATCTGCAAGTGGAATCAGTTCCTTCCAGGATCCTAAGGCAAATAGTGAATCGACTTCGGCACGACGCTTTGTGATATTCGTACAGTTGCGGACTGGCGCAATAGAAGATGAGGATGCTGTGGCGAGAGAACTTCCGGTTGTTGCAAAAGTGGCTACAGACGCGCTCGATTGCATCATTGCCGTTGGCTGAATCGCTGTAGATTCGGTGCTGGGTGTGGGCACTGGGGGAAGAGCAGGCAAGGGGCCTGTCGGAACAGCGTGAGCGAGTAAGGGAACCATCAGAATCCAAGTTAAATGGATCCGCTTCCAATTATTCATAAAGACTCCGAAGATGTTGCTAGTTCACCGCGCAAGGTCCAGCCGCGAATATCCGTTAAGTGCACAGAGACGAGATCGCCCAGTTTGATCAATCCTTGGGATGGAAATACAACTTTTTTGAAGTTACCAGTGATTCCGACTAGTTCATCAGGGTTACGGCTAGAAGGGCGTTCCACCAAGAGTGTTTCTGTTCTGCCGACCATCAGGTGGTTGCGTTTCAGAATTATGGCGTTTTGCAGTTCAATCAACTCGCTTAAGCGAGCACTCTTTTCTTCTTCGCTTAAGCTTTCTTGCCAAGCAAATGCTTCCGTTCCCTCGCGTGGCGAGTATGTGAACATAAATGCGGAATCAAATTCGACCCTGCGCATGATATCGAGCGTGGCGCGGAAGTCATCCGTGCTTTCATCCACAAAACCCACGATCACATCGGTGCTGAGTCCATAGAGCGGATCAAAGGCGCGAAGTTGCTCGGTGATGGCAAGGAAATCTTCGACATCGTACTGACGGCGCATTTTCTGAAGCTGGGCATTGGAGCCAGATTGTAGGGGCAGATGGGCATGGCGGCAAATTTTAGGGTTACTAGTGAGAACCTGCAAGAGTTCTTGCGAATAGTGCCGAGGGTGTGGAGACATGAAGCGGATACGTTCTACGCCATTGACCTCGGAAACCTTGGTGAGCAGGTTCGCAAACGAGTCAGCCTCATGGCGGTAGGAATTCACCGTCTGCCCAAGCAGGGTAATATCCTTGACGCCCTGATCGACAGCGTGACGGACTTCATCTAGTATTAAATCCGCTGGGCGGTACTTTTCCTGGCCACGGGTAAAGGGGACAATGCAGTACGCGCAGCGCTTATTGCAACCGCGTTGAATGGTGATGTGGGTGGCAAAAGGAGATTGCAGTTTGGCGAATTCACTGCCATAGTTTTCGGAGGTGTCAAATCCAGTGTAAACAGGCAAAGGGGTTTTGCGGTGGGGAGTCTGCAACGCTGGGTGTGCGATCATCTCCACCAAACGACGGTATTGGTCGGGACCGGCAACGACATCCACGTGGCGCAGGGTCTTCAATATCTTGGCTCCGTGATTTTCGGCCATGCAACCGATTACGGCGATGCGCATGGAAGGTCGGGCATCTTTGAGCTGTTTCAGTGCATGAATGCGCTGATAAAGATTCTCTTCCGCTTTTCCACGAACTGAGCAAGTATTGACCACGATCAGATCCGCGTGGGCAGGTTCGTCGATTTCGGCAAAACCGTGTTCTTCGAGCATAGCGGCAACCATATTCGAGTCGTACTCGTTCATTTGGCAGCCATAGGTGGCGAGGTGGTAGCGTAGATTCATGCGTGTATCAATCTAGAAAAGTCAGCGAAGGAATTAGCGCTGAATGTCGGTTGGGCTTCGAGCAGGGCAACGCGCGCTCCAAAACCTCCCAGAAGCGCCATGGAGGGAACGTGTGCAGCCAGTGCCGCACCCAAGTCCGGTAAGTCATCACCCACCATCAAGGCATCCTTGGATTCGACGCATGCGCGCCGCAAAATTTCCAACAGTCCATCAGGCTGCGGCTTGCGGGCCGGGGTCGTGTCCCCGCAGAAAACCGTTTCAAAGCGCTCGGCCAGACCAAAATGAGCCAAGATTTTGCGAGTAGGTGCATCGGGTTTATTGGTCAAAATACTCGCGCGAACTTCGCTCTGTAGAAATTCAAGAACCCCTGGATAGGGTTGCGTGTCCAGGGTGCAGTTTTCCAGGTAATGGCTCAGGAAACATTGATGGATGTCGCGAACCGCGTGTTCTCCTTGTTCACCAGTGCTGCGGCGGATCAGATTGAGCGAGCCGTTGCCAATAAAGGAAATCACCGTCGCCAGGTCATGGGTCGGGAGCTTGAATTCTGCCAGGGCAAAGTTTACGGACCGGGCAAGATCGATGCCTGTGTCGAACAGGGTGCCATCGAGATCGAAAATGAAATAGCCTGGGAGTGGAAACATGGTGTCCTACGGGATCGAATGTAGTCCGTTGCATGAGAGCTAATGCAATTTGGTATCTTTTTACTGTGGCCAAAAATACAAAAGCTGTGTTCCTACTCAGTTATCATGATGTAACTGCCTTGAATCACGCCTTAGTGGCCCGTGACCTGGACCTTTTGGCGTCTTGGGGCTACCCGCATTGGACTTTGATGGTGGTTCCCGAAGCGCCTCGCGCCTTACGGGATGCCTTTTGTGAGCAGTTATCCGCATTTCGCAAGCAGGGGCACGAACTTGCCCTGCATGGATGCAAGCATCGGGCCGATCCCACCTTGAAAAGAAGCCTAAGCGGGCGCATTGCCCTGCATTTAACCGGACAAGAGGCGGAATTTGCCGGACTGGACGCAACCGACTCACTCAATCTACTCGAAGCTTCAATTCGAAACTGGGAGCATCTTGGGCAAGGGGCAGCTGCTGGTTTTGTTCCCCCCACCTGGCATGCGCCTGAGCAGCTCGCCGAACAGGCACTTCGAGTTGGCTGGGCATTTTATGAAGAACGACTATTCCTCTACCTGCAGCATTTAGGGCGGGTGAGGCGTCGCCTTAGCTTTCCTGTGAGTTTTGCCGGACTTCCCTCCTGGACCCATGGCCTGATCCGCTTTTCGGCCCAAATAATTTCCTACACGGGGGGGGTTCCTCGCCTAGCGCTTCATCCTGGCGACCTCGCTGGAGGCAAATCCATAGGAATTCGGAACATTTTAGAGGCATGGAGTGCGAAAGGACGAGCAATTCAGTACAGGGAACTGGTAGAAGAAACTAAATTTCGAGCATGATTAGTTTTCTAAAGAAAGAAGAAGAGAAGCAAGGTGGCTTCATGGGCAAGAGCGACATCATTTTTGTGCTCGTCATTGCGGTCATTGTCGGTGGGTTCTTTTTCTACTACAAGACCATCAAATCCTCCTCCGCTGCAAAATTTGCTGCTTGCAAGCAGCTGTGGGATTCTGGGGATGTCGTCAAAGGCAACGCCTGTTATGATGAAGCTCATAACCAACAGTATATCACCGACAGTCTGGATTCGATCATTTACCTCCGTTCCGAAACGGTCAAGGAAATGATGGACAGCGAAAATGCTTTTTGGCGTAAAGCCGACAGCGCAATGGCTAAAAAAGACACCGCCCTGACTTTGACGCTGGTGAAAGATTTACCTGTTTTCCGCTTCCTTGACTCGTCGAAGGTGAGCATGCTTGTTTCCTGGAAAAACTTACGGTCAACGAGCAAAGACACGAGCGCTCCCGATAGCGCCGTTCACAAAACGTCCAAGTAATTGCCTAATTTTCCCGGGGGAATTTTGGTTCCGCAAGAGCCGATGCGAATTGAGATCAAATCTCAGCCGGACGATGTCACGTGTGGCCCGACAAGTCTTCATGCAGTATACAGGCATTATGGACTTGACCTTCCTCTTGAACAGTTGATTTGCGAAATCGAAGGCTTGGAGGAGGGCGGAACTTTAGCTGTCTTCTTGGGGATTGATGCCCTGAAGCGCGGTTTTAAAGCGCGGATCTATACCTTTCATTTGCATGTTTTTGATCCTAGCTGGGCAAAATTATCCAACGCCGCTTTGATTGCCAAGCTTGAAGCTCAGCTGAAAGTCAAAACGGACCGCAAGTTTACCCAAGCCTCCCTTGCCTATATCCGCTTTTTGCAGATGGGTGGCGAAATTGTCTTCAAAGATCTTTCCTCCCAATTGCTACAAGGGTACTTCCGCTCGGGAACCCCTGTGCTTGCTGGTCTGAGTGCAACGTATCTCTATGGTTCGATGCGCGAGTACACCAATTCCCAGAATCTTTCCGTCATGGATGACATCGCGGGAGAGCCGGCCGGCCATTTCGTCGTGCTTTATGGCATTGACGATCAACACCGTATTTTGGTTGCCGATCCAGATGGATCAACTTCACTTGCAGACGATCATTACTACCATGTGGAAAGCCGTCGCCTGATCCATGCTATTTTGCTAGGTATTCTCACCTATGATGCAAACTTGCTGGTGGTGAAACGTCGCGGATGATACTAAATATGAAGGAATCATGAAAAAGATAATCGTTGTCAATAATCCGAAACACTGGACACTTCCCGTCTCTGGCGTCGAAGTCGTCTCTGCCAAGGATTATTTGACCAATCCCGAGTTCACCGATCTTCGCAATGTCAGGGTTTTCAATTTATGCCGTGAATACACCTATCAATCGAAGGGGTATTATGTTTCCTTGCTTGCCGAGGCCCGCGGCCATAAAGTGATCCCCAATGTCAAAAGCATCCAGGATCTTAAGGCACCGGCAATCGTTAAAATTATTTCTGATGAGCTTGATGATCTGATCCAGAAAAGCCTAAAGCGGTTAACCTCCCAGGAATTTGTCCTTTCCGTCTATTTCGGTCAGAATGTATCGCAGCAGTATTTAGAGCTGAGTGAAGAATTGCACCGCCTGTTCCAAGCTCCTTTCATACGCGTCAAGTTTGTATTCAAGGGAAAATGGTTCATTCAGGGCATAAAGACGATTGCCCTTGATGAAATCCCCGAGTCGCATCTACCCATGCTTGCGGACTTTGCCAAAGAGTATTTTGACAAAACACGCTATACTCCGAAACGTCCGGACAAATATGTTTACGATCTCGCGATTCTCGTGAACCCTGACGAGAAATCACCACCCTCGGGGCGTCGCGCGATTCAAAAATTCATTGAAGCCGCAGAAGATGTGGGGTTTAGTGTCGAACTGGTGACACGCAAGGATTATCATCGCATCGCTGAATTTGATGCGCTTTTAATTCGCGAAACGACAGGCGTCAATCACCACACTTATCGTTTTGCAAGGCGTGCCCAATCGGAGGGATTAGTCGTAATTGATGATCCAGACTCTATTTTGCGTTGTTCCAATAAGGTTTATTTGCAAGAGCTGATGTCTGTGGGGAGAATTCCCGCGCCAAAATCCCTGATCGTGCATTCTGAAAACCGCAAACAAGTGGCCGCCATTCTCGGACTTCCTTGTGTTTTGAAGCTTCCCGATTCCAGTTTTTCCCAGGGTGTCGTCAAAGTGAGCACGCGCGAGGATTTGCAGTTGAAGCTGGACGCCATGCTCGAGGAATCGGACCTGGTGATTGGGCAAGAATACATGCCTACCGATTTCGATTGGCGCATCGGTGTGCTCGATGGGGTTCCGTTATTTGCCTGTAAATATTTTATGGCCAAGGGGCATTGGCAGATCTACAACTGGGGTTCCCACAATAAAAAAGACATTGAAGGCAATTTCGAATGTTTGGCAATCGAAGATGTGCCTCAGGCTGTGATTAAAATGGCGCTTAAAGTGACAAGCTTGATCGGGCGCGGCTTCTACGGCGTCGACATCAAGGACAGCGCAGGTAAACTCGTGGTCATCGAAGTCAACGATAACCCCAACCTCGATGCGGATATTGAAGACAAAGTCTATGGGCAGGAAATATACCTGTCGATCATGCGTCTTATGCGCCGGCGTATCGAAGCGCGTATTTCTTCCATGAATAACCCTTTGCGTTCCAGTGTGGATCTTGGTGGGCCTGGTCGATGAGTTGGAAATTGTGGGAGCGCTTTGGTGTAGAACAGGAATTCATGATTGTGGATCGCGATACTCTGGATGTACTCCCCAGGGCCGATCTTTTACTCAAGAATGCCGCTGGTGAAATCGAGTCCGAGATTGTTCGCGCAGATGTGGGTTGGTCCAACGAACTCGTTAGCCATGTCATAGAACTGAAGGCTGCTCAACCGCTCACGTCTTTGCAAGGTTGGTCGGACCGCATTGCCAGTGAAATCCGTACTATCGACGCGATCCTTGCGCCAGCCGGTGCCCGGTTGTTGCCCACGGCCGCTCACCCCTGGATGGATCCCTTGCGCGAAACAGTTCTCTGGCCCCACGAG
>Ga0209125_1000874_pt1 | contig 33618 bp, 24 predicted proteins | sample BarGraIncub1131A_FD_184503 | JGI IMG/M metagenome (GOLD analysis project Ga0209125, IMG submission 184503) | Arctic peat soil microbial communities from Barrow, Alaska - Barrow Graham LP Incubations 11-31A (SPAdes) (version 2) | ecosystem: Environmental > Terrestrial > Soil > Wetlands > Peat... | reverse complement strand
GAAGAAGCGTATGTTTTCCAGGCGCTTAACTCCGATGCAACCATTCATCTGAAATTTGCCAACGAGGTCGACGCACTGAATCTGTTGTTCAAGGATAGTGTCCGGCTGATAGTCGCTGCCAGGGATTTAACACCGGAAGAAAAACAAGCCCTGAAAGACAAGAAATTAATGCCCCGCTCCGCTAAAATTGCGGTAGACGGCATTGCCCTTATCATCAATAAGCAAAACCAAGACTCACTGATTACGGTCGAAGAGTTCAGAAAAATACTATCCGGTCGTATCCGTACCTGGAACGACCTTAGACCAGGAACCGGTCGGGGAACCATCGACGTTGTTTTTGACAATGCCAATTCCAGTACCGTCCGCTATGTACAGGATTCTGTTTCGAAAGGCAAGTTTCTTTCCAAAAATGTCTATGCCAAGGAAAACAATCAAGCCGTGCTTGACTACGTTTCACAAACCCCCAATGCCTTAGGTATTATCGGTGTCAACTGGGTGAGCAACCCGGATGATTCCACCAAAAATTCCTTTATCAGCAAGATACGAGTCATGTCCGTCAGTCCCTACGAAGTTGCGGATGCCGAAAATAGTTATTTCCCGTTTCCTGCCTATCTGATGTTGGAACAGTATCCCTTTTTCAGAAACATTTACATGATCATCACAGATGCTCCAGGTTATCTTCCATCCGGTTTCATGAATTTCGTCGGTGGTGACAGAGGGCAGCGCATCATCCTGAAATCCGGATTGGTGCCCTCCACCAGACCGATGAGGCTGGTAAACGTACATGAATGAAAACAATCAATAAAAAACCATAACAGTAAAAAGAATGAAGAAACATGCAATCACCGCTTTTTTTGCCTTGCTCGCAACAGTAGTCTTTGCGGATAGCAACTTCGGCAAAGATTATTTTGGCATCGGAGAGTATGCGAAAGCCAAAGAATTTTTTGAAACCCAGTTGGCAGCAGCTCCTGCAGAATCAAATTATTATTTGGGCGAAATTGCCATCGCACAAGGAAATAGCGATGCCGCTATGGGCTATTTTGATAAAGGCATTGCTGCTGATCTGCTTTACCCCATGAACTACATCGGTAAAGGCCAAGTCCTTTTGAAAACAAACCAGAAAGAAGCAGAATTGATTTTTGCCACGACACTGAAAAAAAACAAGAAGAATGCCGAAGTAAATGTGGCCATTGCCCGTGCCTATTATCAGGCAGGTTTGAGGAATATGGTTCCTGTAAAGCTCGAGATTGCACGCAAGGTTGCCAAGAAATCCCCTTTGTTGTACATTTTTGAAGGTGACATGCTTGCGGCTGAACAAAAATACGGTGAAGCTGCCGGTAAGTATGAACAGGCAGTTTATTTTGATGCAGCCAATACCGTGGCAACCATCAAATGTGCTGAGGTGTATGAATCCATCAATCCTCCGCTTGCTGTTGAAAAACTGAAACCCATTGTTGCTGCACATCCGGATTACACCATCGTCAACCGTAACCTTGGCCGTGCTTACAATGCCAATGGGATGTATCAGAACGCCATCGAATCGTTCGTGACCTATTACGGTGAAGGGAATTGTGCTTACGTAGACATCTATCGCCTGGCTTCTGCCTATTATTTCACCGACCAGTTTGCACAATCTATTGTTTTACTGGATAAGGGACTGGCTAAGGATTCCATGAACTTTGTACTGAACCGTCTGAGAATGTACAATGCTGCCAAAACCAAAGATGTGGCAAATGGTTTACCCGTTGCTCTCAGATTCTTCGGCATGCAAGGCAATACGTTCATTGATAAGGACTATGCTGCTTACGCAACAATTCTGGCTGATGCCGGAAGGTTCCCAGAAGCCTTGGAGCAATACAACAAAGTGATTTCCGCCAATGCTGCCAAACCCGAAACGTTTAAGGAACTGGCTACGCTGTACACCAAAATAGGCGATTATGCCAAAGCTGGAGAAACAAGCCAGAAATATATTGACATGGTTGGAGGTATTGATGTTGCTGAAGGTTCTGATTATTACAATATGGGTCGCTCCTGGTACAATGCCGGTCAAGCGCTCCGTAATGATTCCACACCTGCCGGTATGGCACTTGCAAAGGATTATCTGATTAAAGCCGATACTGCTTTTGGTGTAGTTTCCATCAAGAGTCCCGAAAGCCACATCAGCTATTTATGGAGAGGACATACCAATGCTGCATTGGATCCCAATACAACACAAGGTTTGGCCAAACCCTATTATGAAAAAGCGCTTGCCCTTATCTTGAAGAAAATCGACGCCGGTGATGCTTTGGCTAAGTTTCGTAAGGATTTGATCAATATCTACCGGTACGAAGCTTGGTACTATTTTGATATAATCAAGGATAAAGACAGTACCATTGTTTATTGCAACAAGATTTTGGAACTTGATCCTGCCAACGCTGATGCACAGTCTCTGATTGATTCTTATAACCCGCCAGTACTGAAGCCTACTGCAAAGGGTGTCAAGACCAAAAAGACTGGCATTCCTGCTGCAACCGTTCCACCTACGGCCGTTGTTGCACCAACTTCTCCGACTTTACAGGGTCCTAAGACAAAATAAGAAACCTTCAAACTAGAAAATAAAACAGGCTGCCTTCTAAAAAAGGGCAGCCTGTTTGTCTGTGCGCCATGTGTGGCGCATCACTTTAGTGTCGTAGGAACATTAGATTCTCTTGTATCCGTACACCGCGTCCGCACCCAATTCCTCTTCAATGCGAAGCAGTTGATTGTACTTGGCCATACGGTCTGAGCGGCTCAAGGAACCAGTCTTGATTTGTCCGGCATTGGTGGCTACGGCAATGTCAGCAATGGTGCTGTCTTCCGTTTCACCGGAGCGGTGGGAGGTAACCGTCGTATAACCATGACGATGAGCCATTTCAATGGTATTCAGCGTTTCTGTCAGGGTCCCAATTTGGTTAACCTTTATCAGGATGGAGTTGGCACAGCCTTCAGCAATACCTCTGGCCAGGAAGTCTACATTGGTGACAAAAACATCATCACCGACCAGCTGGCACCGGTCACCGATTTTGTCCGTAAGCAGCTTCCATCCAGCCCAGTCGTTTTCACTCATGCCATCTTCGATGGAGTCGATGGGGTAATTGTTGATCAACGACTCCAGGTAAGCGGCCTGTTCGGCAGAATTGCGTTTGGCACCTTGAGGGCCTTCAAATTTGCTGTAGTTGTAAATGCCATCCTTATAAAATTCAGAAGCGGCACAGTCGAGTCCGATGTGAACTAAGTCCGTGTTGTAACCGGCCTTCTTAATTGCTTCAATGATCGATTCCAATGCATCTTCCGTACCCTTCAAGGCAGGAGCGAAACCGCCTTCGTCACCCACAGCAGTACTCAGTCCACGGTCATGCAATACCTTTTTCAGGGAATGGAATATTTCTGCACCCATCCGTAGTCCTTCCTTGAAAGAAGTGGCACCGACCGGGCGAATCATGAATTCCTGAAAAGCGATGGGCGCATCGGAGTGGGAGCCCCCATTAATGATGTTCATCATGGGAACCGGCAAAGTAACGGTGTTTACACCGCCAATATAACGATACAAGGGCAGATCCAGGTAGTTCGCGGCTGCTTTAGCGACAGCCAGGGATACACCGAGAAGCGCATTCGCGCCCAGTTTCGATTTGGTTTTGGTGCCATCCAGCGCGATCAGTTTGTGGTCAATCTCCGTTTGACGAAGTGCGGACATGCCCACCAGTGCAGGAGCCAGTATGTTGTTGATGTTGTCGACGGCTTTGGTGACTCCCTTGCCGAGGTAGCGACCTTTGTCTCCGTCGCGAAGTTCAATGGCTTCATTCTCTCCGGTTGATGCTCCGGACGGAACAGAAGCGCGACCAAAAGCATCTGATTCCAGCGTGACGTCCACTTCAACAGTCGGGTTTCCGCGCGAATCCAGAATTTCTCGTCCAAAAATCTTTTCAATCTTCATAATCTATGGATATTTTAAGCAGTTTTATTCTATGCGTATATTTGATGACGAAGATACGCCATCAAATGAAATAAAGCAAGTAAATACTTGATAAATATAATCAATCTACCCTAACAACAATGCCTTAGAGACTTGCTCCATTTTTTCTTCGCCGAGGAAGTGCTCGACAATTTGCAGGGCGAATTCAGCAGCGACACCAGGGCCGGATGCTGTGATGATGTTACCGTCCTGTACGACCATGTATTCAGAAAGGATGGCTCCTTTCAGATGAACTTCGTTGCCCGGATAGCAAGTCGCCTCCTTGCCCTCCAGTAGTCCCAACTGGCCTAGGATCATCGGTGCGGCACAAATGGCCGCCAGGGGCTTGCCGGCCTTGGCGTGCTCGGTGAGGGCCGCTTTCAGGCCTTCGTGTACGTTGAGGTTCTTTGTCCCCGGCATCCCGCCAGGCAATATGAGCATTTCTGCTTCAGCAAAATCAATTTCTGGATACAGGCAATCCGCTTCCACGGAAATCCCGTGAGCCCCGGTAACCTTTAAATCGCCGGTAATGGAAACGCTGCCAACGTCCAAACCTGCCCTACGCAAAATGTCGATGGTGGCAATGGCTTCAATTTCTTCAAAGCCTGGTGCTAGAAAAATGAATATGCGCTTCATAATCCCTTGTTTTTATTTAAGGCATTCTTTGTAGGAATGGATTGTTTTCTTCAAACCGAGGTAAAGTGCGTCTGCAATCAGGGCATGCCCGATGGAAACTTCTTCCAGCCAGGGTATGTTGCTGTGCAGATAGGCCAGATTCACTAGGCTCAGGTCGTGACCGGCATTGATCCCGAGTCCCAATTTGCGGGCCAGGATCGCTGCCTCTATAAAGGGTTTGATGGCTTCTGCCGGGTTTTTCGGATAAAGCGTGGCATAAGGTTCCGTGTAGAGCTCAATTCGGTCCGCGCCCAGTTTGGCTGCATTTTCCACGTCGAGCAGGTCTGTTCCAATAAAGATGGAAGTTCGGATGCCCTTGGCACAGAACGCTTTTACGACTTCCGTCAATAAGCCGAAGTGTTCCTTTGTATTCCAGCCTGCATCGGAGGTGATGGCGTCGTGGGCGTCTGGAACAAGCGTTACCTGATGAGGTTTCACTTTCAGAACAAGATCCATGAAGTCGCGGGAAGGATATCCTTCAATATTGAATTCCGTTTTAATGATGGGTCCCAACTGCAGGACATCCAGGTATTTGATATGTCTTTCGTCCGGTCTCGGATGAACGGTGATGCCTTCTGCCCCAAATTCTTCACAATCCATGGCGACCTTAAGCACGTCAGGGGAGTTTCCACCTCTCGCATTGCGCAAGGTTGCAATTTTATTGATATTTACACTTAGTTTTGTCATGTCACAAAGTTTTCTCACTTTTGCATCTGTAAGCAATACAGACTGAACGTGGTTTGATGCAAAGTTAGTCGCTTTTACGTAAGTTTGAACTTCAGATTGCTTCAAATATCTCCTGTCTCCAAAAAATGTGATACACTAAACGAGTAACTGATGAAAGTCGCAATCTTTGGAAGTCCTTTTCAATCGGACAAACTGAATCAGATTTGGAACGTATTCGATGCACTTCATCAACTGAATGCGGAGATTCTGGTGAACCGGACGTTCTGGGATTTCCTGCGTTCGACGCTAATCAATGTGCCAGAAATACAAGGAATCATCGAAGAAGGAGATTTTACGGCTGATTTTGCATTGAGCATCGGCGGTGATGGTACGTTTCTACGCACGGCTCACCGCATCGGTAGGCGCGACATACCTATTCTGGGTATTAACACGGGTCGTTTAGGTTTCCTTGCTGACGTCGATTCCATTGAAGTCGAGAGTGTTATGACAGACCTCCATAAGCGGAATTTCCGCATCGACGATTTTGATTTGCTGCGCCTGTCCGTGAACGGAACCTATCCGGCTGAATATCCTTGTGCCCTGAATGAAATCGCCATTCTGAAAAGGGATTCCTCTTCCATGATCAATATCCATGTCTGGGTGAACGGGGAGTACCTGAATGGGTATCAGGCTGATGGTCTGGTCATTGCAACGCCCACAGGTTCGACAGCGTATGCCCTGAGTGTAGGAGGCCCCATCGTGATGCCTTCCAGTAAAAACCTTGTCATTGCTCCGGTTGCTCCGCACAACCTCACTGCCAGGCCTTTGATTCTTGACGAATCTTCCGTCATCGACCTGGAAGTCGAAAGCCGCAGCCAGAATTACCTGGTCGCGATTGACGGTATTTCAGTCACCATGTCCTGCACGGACAAGTTGCAAGTCACCAAAGCGGATTATACGATAAAGTCGATCAAGAGGCAGGGTGCCACGTTTATCCACACGCTACGCAAGAAACTTTTGTGGGGCATCGACCCCAGGGGCTAAAAGGACGTTAGCCGATCAGCATTGGATTCCATTTATCCAACCAATGGCCGGAGGGCACTTCAGGCTCCTCTTCCAGTTCATTGTCTTCAATCGAGTCCAAGTTGAATGCGGCAGGAACCACACAATGGTTCATCATGAAACGGGAAAAGCGGACCATCGCCCAAGATGCACCCAGCCCAAGCGTCAGCACGATCAGCAGGATATTCCCGATCAGCATTTCGAAAACTTCGCGCGTATTGGCATCGGAATGCAGATTGAACTCCTGATCCCCTTTGCGAACGACCGTGTGGTCAATCGTGTAGTTGTACCTATCCCGGAAGTTCCAGATGTAGTAAATGCCGAGTGTCACGATACCCAACAGGAATCCTTTCAGATAAATTTTGAACAAGTCTTTGGAGGTACCGCTGTAACTGAAGCGCAGGCTTCCGAAGCGCAGGTTTTCAATCATATACTTGTACAACTGTGTTTCATACCAGGCGGTGTAAATGCCCAGCGTCAGCACGGTCAGAATGCAGCCTCGCAACGAAATTCCTGTCAGTTCGCTCAGCTTTCCTTTGTAAGAGGCAGTGACTGAACGCCATGCCGTATTGTTTGTGAAGTATTTCAGGTCACCGTGCATGATGAGCGGAGTGAGCGTGAAAGCAAATAGTACGATAGTCAGTGTGGTGATGTAGCTTAAAAGGAGCGGCTCTTTGTTGTTGAGCTTTTCGAAAATCAGAATCTCGGCGACAACGACCAACAGGTAAATAACAACAAACAGCAGCGTTTTCATGTAGCCGTTGAAAGCCACTTTGGTCGTTCCGCGGAACTCAAAAGCCGATCCTCCAAGGGAGGTTTCGGACCAGAAGTAACGGGCTTCACGAACGATAGCTCTGGGGTACAGCAATGTCAGGCTGACGAATACCAAAATGACATCGACAAAAAGGATCTTGAAAAAGTCAAATCCCTTTCCTTCAAATTTAAGACGATTCATAGTTCAATTTATTTTCGGTTCATTTTTCCTTGGTAGCGGATGATCTCACCGGTCGGAGTCAACCCTTCTGCCGTTATGGTGTAGGTGCCACTGCCGTCAGCGGTGAAAAAAAACAGGTCGGCTTCGCCCAGGGCATTGGTTTTCAGGTTGGGTCTCCAGTAAATGGTGCTGCGCAGGTCGGGCAGCGGATTTTGTTTGTTGGAATCCACTTGGTATTTCGGAACATAAAATTCAGCAGGCATGGAATGACCCAAGGGCATGATTTCAACCTGGTTTCTTCCCAAAACCACTGGCTCATCATTTCTTTCGTTGCCTCGCTTCAGGTACACACAGATGATGCCGTTTGCCCCTTTGCCACCGTATATGGCAGTTTGACCCAGATCTTTCAGGATGTCGATCATCTTGACTTCGCTCACGTTCAAATAGCGCAATTCTTCCATGCTGTATTCCATGTTGTCCACCAAGATCAGCGGGACTGCATTCCGGATTAAAACGCCGTCGGCCGTCGCATTCAGCGTGACACCGGGGGCCATCATCAGTACATCCAGAAGGGTGGTGGCTGTTGAAAGGGCGTCTTCACCGATGGTATAACTGGGGTCAGAATACATGGAGCCGCGTTCTTCGCGAAGTTTTTTGTTCTTGTCGGTTCTTTTTCCGACTACTTCCACCTTGTCCAGATTGACCGACATCATACCATTCTGATAGAAATACCGGTCACGACTTTTCTTCAGAAAGCTCTTCATCTGAGTGTTTTGCTTTAGGTTATCCGGGAAGATGCAAGACACACCACAGGCGGGGAAAGAGTCGGGTTTGATTACCAACTCGATGAACTGCCCCGGTTTCTTGGCTGCATCGATGCGGATGCCGGTGCTGTCCGGGAATTCCGGGCAAAGAAATTGGAAACGTCCTGTGTTGTCTGTTATCGCATTGTCAAAATGCATTTTTTTCTGGATGAACATGGAAACGTTATCCCCTGATATGCCTCTTCGGGCCGGGAAGTTCTGAACCCTGCCGCTGATGATTGGTCCGCGTTCCACTTCGTAGACATCACATTTAGCATAGTTGCCCGCCAACACTGCCTTGGAGTCATACCGTTTCCAGGCTTGTGTGAGCATAAGCATATCCAGTTCGCCGTGGGCGTTTTTGTTTTCGGGCCTGAAATAACCGTTAGGGTTTTCAATATATCCTTTAAGGTCTGACTGCAACAGCAGGTAACTTTTAATGGTGGTTTCAGACGAGTCGATTCGGGCATCGTTATCGTCGGTGACGCTCACAGAGAAATCCCCTTCGATCGGATTGCCCTTGGAGTCTTTCAGGATCAAAGCCGCATGGACGGCGTCCCTTTTCTGGTAATTGGTCTTGTCCAGTGTGAGGTTCACCTTGGCGTCATCGTTCGCAAGCACGAAAATCATGCGCTCGCTTAGGAGTTCGCCTTTACCGTTCATCAGCAGTATTTGGGTGACACCCGAATTCATGCCTTTTTTGGAAAAGGTGAAACCAGGACTGTCGGGCAGGATGGTGGTTTGGAAAATGGGCAGTCCACGAAGGCTGCCGAGCAGGTAGAGCGTATCTGTCCGAACAGATTGTTCCGGAGTGAATACCGTAATGTTCATGATGGTTGAAGTCTGCTGAACGCAAAGGGCATAGTTGTTGCTGGAAACATCCGGAAGACGTACGGTCAGTTTTTGGCCCATGTTGTCTTCGCAGACGGCGGTATAGGTTTTTCCGGCTTCCGGCATCAGCATGATTTTCCCCATCCCGAGATGGAAACTTTTGAATGCGGTCACCTCATTGTTCGTATTGTCCAGTATCCGTCCGGTGACATCGGTTCCCAGACCATTCGCCCCGATAGCCTTGAAACCGACGATTTGCATGTTGCCAACGATCAAGTGCCCGCCTTCCGGGAAGAACTGGACGTCGAAAGCCGCTTTTTCCTTCGAATTCAAGGCGGAATTACCCATATTGCTGGTGGTTCGTTCATTGACGGCTACGCCAGACAAACCCTTCAATCCGTTTCCGATAAAAATTTTGCGACGGAAGAAAAAGCCTTCGTCGATATTGCGCATGAAACTGGTATATGCCCTGACGGAATACCAACCTTCTGAAAGTTCCGGAGTCAGGTCCATCTGACCGAAAAACATACCCTCATCCGTTGGGCGGATTTTCTTGCGGACAATCACGTCGTTGTGCGCATTCAGTAATTCCACGTAGATGTAGCGGCTGAGATTCAGGGGTGTATGAATGGCCGAGTGTACCATATAAGCACGGAACCAAAGGCGTTCACCGGCCGAATAGTAAGGCCTGTCCAATTGCAGGTAGACTTTCTCTTCTGGGAAACTTTTCAACTGGTTGGTCAGTCTGGTAATGGCCGTCCTGTTGACCTGCGGAATGGAAGGTGGTTTTGGAGCATCCTGGGTATCCTGTGCGGACATGGCAAGGGAAAATAAACCTGCGAGGCAACAAACAAGGATTTTTTTCATATTCTAAAACATTTAGGATGCGCATTTTTTCAACGCAGGCCGAAAGTAAGGAATTATTTTGTCAAAAAAAAATGAAGGCAATCCACAGGGACGGCCTCCATAAATGATTCTGAAATGAGATTAGTTCATTATCTCTTTTCTTTGATGCGGGCTTTTTTACCGGTAAGGCCGCGCAGGTAGAACAATTTGGCGCGACGAACACGACCCACTTTGTTCACGGTAATGCTTTCAATAAACGGTGATTCGAGGGGGAAGATACGTTCTACACCCACGTTTTCAGACATTTTACGAACAGTGAAACGCTTTTTAACGCCGTGTCCGTTGATTTTGATGACTACGCCACGGTACTGCTGGATACGTTCCTTGCTTCCTTCACGAATGCGGTAAGCGATGGTAACGGTGTCGCCGCTTTTGAAGGAAGGATGTTGTGTTCCGGTAGCGAATGCCTCTTCGGCAATTTTTAGAAAGTCCATGATGACATTTTTTTAGTATGAATCAATGGCGCAACATAACAGGCTACTCTATTTCCTGCCAGCGATTACGCAAAGCGGGTGCAAAGGAAGCAAAAAAATCCAATATACGCAACTGTCTTAGAATACAATTGTTAGCTTTGCAGGACAAAAGTTAAAGAAAAATGAGAAAAGTTCTCGCCCTGATTGTTTTGTTGCTTTGCCTGACCAGCCTTTCTGCAAATATCAGTCCGTACGGATTGATTTCCAAAGTTAATTTCAGCGGTATCATTATCAATCAGGTCGGAAAAGGGGGAATTTACGTCGGAAGGCTCGATCTGGACGTAGACTGAATTCATTCAAACTGTACAGAGAAGACGATCAGTCTGGAAGTGATGGCGTCAAAGGCGTTCGTGTATTTCAGAAAGGCATCGCTGGATTGGTCTGTTCGGTTGTGCACCAGGATGTCTCCCATGCCCAGGCAGACCTTCAGCTCCGGAACCAGCCTGAAATAAGGCATGTAGATGTCGCAACCGGCACCGATTTCCCAATAAAGGTTGATGGGCTGGAGTAAAAGCGGTTGTTGTTTATCCCGTCCCATGTCAAGCCCTGCGCTCAGGCCACTCATCAGGTAGGGCCTGTAGTTCTCCGTCCGGGCACCCCTGTACCGAAGGCTCAACGGAACCAAAATATAGTTGGAGCGAACACTAGCAGCAACCGGGGCGGTGCTGGCGACATCGGATACCAGGGTCACATCCTTACTGCCGAAATGGATGGTCGGGGCCGTCCGTAAACTCAGAAAGTCAGCCAGTCTCAGGTCGGCTATCACACCAACGGAAAAACCAGGCGTATAGTTGTTCACGCTTCCATACCACTTGTCACCGTTTGTATCGGTTGCTCCTGAATGATCCATGATCAGATCCTGGGTATGCATGCCTATCGAAAAGCCAAAATGATAGGGTTTCAGATCCTCGTATTGCAAGTACTGAACTTTTTTCTGAGCAGTGGCAAAACTGAACGGTAAAGTCAGCAAATAAAGGGCCAAAAACCTATAAATCAATATATTCTTCATTCAATCAGCATCTCTGTCAGGAATAAACGACTTTTTACAGGAATTATTGCCGCTTTTTTTGCACAGATACCAAAATTACGTACATTTGTGCCTCAAATATTCACTCATTAAATTCAATTGTATCATGGCTTATGTTATCAACGATGATTGCATCGCTTGCGGAACCTGCATCGATGAATGTCCGGTAGAAGCTATTTCCGAAGGCGATATCTATAAGATCGATGCGGAAGTATGCACCGATTGTGGTACCTGTGCAGACGTTTGTCCCACAGAAGCTATCCATCCGGCATAATTACTCCGGAAAAAAACAAGCAAGGGATGTTGGAAACAATATCCCTTTTTTTTGTAACAAAAAAAAGGGATATCAGTATTTACTGAAATCCCTTTTCCGATATTTTTTAGACGCTCTGTCAGGCCGTTTCTGCCGAAACATACTTCTCGCCCTTCAGAATACGGCGTACGGCAGTAGTCAATTCCATAAATATACTTTCTTTAGCCAGGTATCCGGAAGCGCCGTGCCGCAAGGCAAACATGGCATGTTGTCTCTGTGGGTCGAAACTATACAACAAGACATTCGTTTTGTTCTTATTCTGACGCATTTTCTGAAGCACATCCAAACCTGAAACCCCAGGAATGGACATATCCATGATTATAAGGTCGTATTTACTGTTGGAGACCTTGCTCAACAACTCATTACCGTCTGCCACTCCGTCAATCAACTCAATTTCAGGAAGTTTGCGTATGATTTGTTCGACTCCTTTACGTACCAGGAGGTGGTCATCGCCAATCAAGATGTTCATAGCTCTTATAATTAATCGTAGTTTGGTATCTTGAAACAAATATAAGATCTGTAGTTAGGAGACTTTGAAAGGGGTTGAGAACATCGGTTCTCTTATAATCTGAATTGCTTGTAGGGGAAGCCTTACAGTGCCAAAAAAAGTGTAAATTCAAGCAGGCACTCTTCACAGTGTGCCTGCTTGCTCTACCTAAACTACTTTTAAATAAAACACCCACCATTTGAACTCGTTGGACGGACGGTGGGATCCCCTGGGGATTTACGGCCCCAGGCCTTGGAGTTAGTTGTAATTAACCGTTACTGCCAGCGGAGACATATTTTCATTGGTGTCAACGACTGCCTTTTTTACCCTCATCGTAGCACCTATATAAATGGTGCTGGCGCCGTTAATATCTGTATTGGAGGTTGTAGAGAAGTTGTCTACGGAAATGTTCCTGCCATTTTGATTGAAACCCATGGCGCGGTTGGTCACCGTCACTGAATAGGTGGCTTTGTTGCCTTGAACCTTCAACGAAGCCCTTTGCATATTTTCGTCAGCTACTGTCAGGCTGGCAGATTCTTTGGAGGGATTGATGTTGGACGAAGAACGAAGAGAAACATTGCTGAAGCTGAGGTCTTGAACGGTGCTGACAGCTGCTGGAGAAAGCAATGTAACACATGCATGGCCTATTGCGGTGGTAGTCATCGGACCTCTGCCAGATTGGGCGAACGATTGGAAGGTGATTCCAATCAGGATTGCCAATAGGTAGAGGTTGCGTGTCATTGTAGTAGGTCTTAATTTTATACTACAAATATAAAGCGCCCTATGAAGGCGCTTTGAAGGGGGGTCAGGTCATCGTAGGGTGGATGACGCTGAATCGTATGTAGGGAAGACCCTACAAAAGAGCAAACAGGTTATTCGATCAGCTTGTTTTTGATGGCGTACATCGTCAGGTCAGCATTGGTTTTCAGATCCATTTTCTCAAGGACACGCATTTTATAAGTGCTGACGGTTTTATCGGATATATATAGAGTATGTGCAATCTCCGTCACAGACTTCCCTCTGGCCAGCTGGATCATAATCTGGAACTCGCGTTCTGACAAGGCTTCATGAGGCATTTTTCCTTCCATTCCGGCTTCCTGGAATATCAGTTTTTCAGCCAGAGCAATCGAAATGTATTTTCCACCGGCTGTGATTTTGCGAATGGCCAGTGCCAATTCTTCAAAAGCACTGTCTTTTGACAGATAACCCGAAGCCCCTAGCTTAAAGGCTCGGATGGCGTATTGTTCCTGTGGATAGAAGCTGAATATCAGCACTTTGGTAGAGATGTTTCTGTCTTTCATTCGCTGAAGAACATCCAACCCGCTCATGCCCGGCATGGAAATATCCAGAATGACAATATCGTATTGGGTTTCGCAAATCTTGGCAAATGCCTGCAGGCCGTCGGAAACTTCTTCAATAAATTTGACTTCGGGCAGCGTTTTTAATATTTGCTTAACTCCTTCTCTGACAATGGCATGATCATCGGCTATCAGAACTTTCATAGTTGGTTGTTTTTAGGTACATAAACGATGACGGAGGTTCCATTTCCGGGTGAACCTGAATATTCGATGGTCCCGCCGCACTGTGTGATTCTCTGACGCATTCCGATGAGGCCGAATGACTTGCCTGATTCTAGTTTTTCAGAGGGAATACCAATTCCGTCATCCGAAATGATCAGGGAAATTTCCGGTTGAATGGACAGTTGAATGGATACTTTGGTGGCCTGAGAATGCCTGATCACGTTGGTCAGCGATTCCTGAATGATTCTGAACAAGGCCAGATTCAATGATTTTGAAGTGGGTTCGGCATCGCCCAAGTAGAGCAGACAAAGAACGCCTGTCCGCTCCGTGAATTCTTCACAATACCATTCTATAGCCGCTATCAGGCCAAGATCGTCCAGAACTCCCGGATGGAGTTCGGAAGATATCCGCTGAACCTTGCGAATCACCTGATTGGTCATCAGGATCATTTTATCAATTTTTTGAGTGGCAAGTTCCGGATCTTTCAGGTTTTGTTTCACCCAGTTCAGATCCATTTTCAGAGCCGTCATGGCTTGTCCCAATTCGTCGTGGACTTGCAGGGATATTTGGGCGCGCTCGTCTTCCAGTGCCTTAATCTGATATTGATTCAATTCTTCGACCTTTTGTTTGGCTGCCCTGGTTTCTTCTTCTGAAATCCTCAGTCTTTCGGTATCATCGATGATGCGATGCTTTTGCCAGTAAATTCCCAGGAAAATCTTGATTTTACTGATCAGAATGACCTCGTTCAGCGGTTTGACGATATAGTCTACCGCACCAGCCTTGTAGCCTTCCAGAACCCTTGAATTTTCAGGGAAATTAGCTGTCAGGAAGATAATGGGCACCTTATTCTCGGCACGTTCTTCATTCAGGAAGACGGCAAGTTCGTAACCATTCATTTCAGGCATCTGCACATCCAGAATGGCAAGGGCCAGCTCTTGGTCTTTCACCAACGAAAGTGCTTGAGCCCCCGAAAGTGCTTTGATCAGTTTTGCCGGGATGTTTCTCAGGATGATCTCCAGGAATAAAAGATTGGTGGAGTTGTCGTCTACTATAAGAATGTTTGGCAGTGCGTGCATGTAGTCATAGGTGTTTTCACATAAGCAAAGATAAATTATTTCAGCAATTAATGACGCTCGTTTTTAAAATATTGAAATTATTTTACCACTTATGATGGTACGACGGAATACTTAACTGTCCTAATTTTTGGTTTTAGTGAAAGTTTAAATTTGGTTGACTTGCAATGTACAGATAGATTTAGTGATAAAAGTGACATAGATTTGCTAATTTCATTTAAGCAGATGGAGTATGGAGATTACGCAGATACATATTTTGATTTAGTTGATAAATTTGAAAATTTATTTCATAGACCGGTTGATTTAGTTACTGACAAATCATTATCCAACCCATATTTTATTGATTCAGTAAATCAAACAAAGACTTTACTTTATGGAAATTGAGATTATTTGGGGTACAATTGTGAGACATTTTTGCTCGGATAAAAATCAACTGGTTCAACATCGTATATATTTTATTTGGGTGGAAGTAAGTATTGGTTTATGCTCGTAAGGTTCTGATACTCAAATTTTACAGTGAATAGTTTGTTTATTGGCTGTAAAAATTTTAACTTCACGCAGTATTTTGAGCGTAAAAGCATGAATAAGCATCATATCCTGATTGTAGACGACAATCCCTATTCCGTTTCACTGATTTCAGTAGTTCTTTCCAAAAATATGGAATGCGAACTGTCCGTTGCCTTTGACGGACCGTCGGCCATCAAAAAAGCGCAGGAAGTCAAACCCGACCTGATTCTGATGGATTGGCAGATGCCCGGAATAGACGGACTCCGGTCCATCGAAATACTCAAGGAAGACGCAGAAACTGCTCAGATCCCTGTTATCATGATCACCTGCCTTTCTGAAAAGTCGGATCTCGAGAAGGCCTTCAACACCGGAGTTGTCGATTACATTCGCAAACCCTTCGAAGCCATTGAGTTGATAGCTAGGGTCAAGTCTGTGCTGCAAACCAACGATTACCACAACCAGATGATCGAAGCCCAAAAACGCGAAGTGGCTGCCATTTCACTCCGCAATATTCAGAATGAAGAGTTCAAACACAAATACATTTCCGAGCTGAAACAGGTCAAGAAACTACTGAAATCAGAGCCCGAAAGTGTTCCATCCTATCTGGACCGCATCATCAGCGAACTTAACTCCGATTTTTCCGAAAACTCCTGGAACCAGTTTGAAAGCCGCATCAAGGAGAGTGATCAGGAATTCTACAGAAACCTAGGCGTTAAACATCCTAACCTGACCCCTTCCGAAATCAAGCTTTGCTTTTTTCTCCGTCTGAACCTTTCCACCAAGGAAATTGCCGGCATGACTTTCCAAACCTACGACAGTGTCCGGATTGCCCGCACAAGGCTCCGGAAAAAGATGAATTTGACGAATGACGATAATCTGGTGGGGTATTTGTTTTCGATTTAAGCAACATTGTATCCTTTTTGTATCTCCTAAAGCCTGTTTCCGTTTTCCTTATTGCTCCTGATAAATACACTGATTAGGGATTGCAAGCAGTACTTTTACATGTTATAAGTTGGATGCATTGTCTAAAGCTAAAGAGAAGCTGTTGCGCCCGTCATTATTAAGATTGATTCGAGGTACATGAAACATAAGATTTTACTTTTTTTATCAGGATTTTTTTTGTCGGTTTTAACGACATTGCCTGTCTATGGGGCTGCAGTGGTATCCGGGTCAAATGGTGTGAATGCCTCTTACGCTACACTTGGAGCTGCTTTCAAGGCTATTAACGGTGCTGCAAGTCAAGCAGGATACAACATCAGCATTCAAATAACATCAAACCTTGCGGAAACAACGAATCCTACACTAAATGCAGGGACCTGGACATCCATGGTCATCTATCCGACAGGAACATATTCCATAACCAGATCGAACGACGGAAATTTTATTTCACTGAACGGAGCAAAGAATGTAACTTTCGATGGCCGAATAAATCAAACCGGATCAACCAACAGTTTGACCATTACCAATACCAAAACGGGTACAAGAACGGCTACACTCTCTTTGTATGGTTCTGCACAAAACAACATCTTTAAGTATTGCAACATCAACGGAGGCATAGGCTCTGCAACAAATGGAACCATCGCGTTCGGAACCGGAACGAATTCGGGCAATACCATTGACCATTGTATCATTTCCAACAATTCTGCGCGCAGACCAATTGCTATCTATTCGGTTGGTGGAACAAATTCTGACAACAACATCATTACAAACAATCAATTCAACAGTACCTGGATTACTTCTGGTAGTTCCTATTCCATTTATCTGACAACTGGAAATTCTGGCTGGAACATCTCCGATAATAGCTTTTACAATTCAGGGATTGGAACATTGACAGGTACGTCGACCTATTCAAACATTTATATCAATAATACATCCGGTAACGGATTCACCATTTCCAGGAATTACATCGGCGGCGAATCTGCATTGTGCGGGGGCAACAGCATGTCCATGGGTACTTCATCGGCTGTTTCCACGATCTACAATCCGATTTATCTGAATGTGGGTTCAACGACTGCATCTACTGTTCAGAACAATGTCATTCAGAATGTCAATTTCAAATCAACGAATACTGCTCCATTCACTGGGATCAATCTGGTTGCCGGAAATGCATCTATCGACGGAAACACACTTGGGAGTTCCACCGGGCTAGTCAATTTAACCTTGACTGCTGGAACGACGCTTTCGTCGGTTTATGGTATTTACACGAATTCTACTGGAACTGTAAATATTACCAACAATATATTTTCTTCCATCATCTTGGCTGGTTCAACGGCGACAAATGCCAATAGTTTCTATGGGATTTATAAAACATCGACCGCAGGTACGTTGACTTTAACCGGAAATGTGATTGGTAATGACGCTAATGCCGGAAGTGTGACGATAAGCAGCACCGGTACGGCGGCTGCACAAAGTCTATATGGCATATACTCCGCTTGTACAGGCTCTGCCAACATTTCAAACAATACCGTTGCAAATTTGGTGAATGCGACGACCAATACGACAGCAGGTACTGCAGGAACAACTACAGGTATATACTCCAGTGCGGGTGCCAATACGGTTTCCAACAATAAAGTTCACGATCTTTCCATTGCAAATGCCAACACGAGCACATCCACTCCCTCCGTCTGCGGGTTGTTGTTGACCAGCACTTCTGCCGGCAAGACCGTTTCCGGTAATACGGTGTATAAATTGTCAAACACATACAGCGGAGCCAGCGCATTGGGTGTCTTCGGTATTTATTATTCCGGAGCAACTACAGGAACGAATGTGGTTTCAAGAAACTTCATACACAGCTTATCTGCCAGCAATACGTCAGCGTCCATCTACGGTCTCTATATTAATTCAGGCGTTACAACCTATTCGAACAATATTCTGAGCTTAGGTTCGACGACCTCCGATTGTGGAGTTTACGGTGTTTACGATGTCGGTGCGGCTTCCAATACCACTTCCTTTTTCTACAATTCGGTTTATATAGGCGGAACATCCACTTCTTCAAACTCCTACGGACTTTATAATCCTTCCGGAAGCAATACCAGAGATTACCGCAACAATATTTTTTACAACTGCAGATCCAAGACCTCTTCCGGTTCCCATTATGCCATGTATATTGGTGTAGCCGGATCCATTACTGCCAATTACAACGAATACTATGTATCGGGAACAGGTGGCGTCCTTGGTTATTATGCCGCTGCCAAAACCACCTTGCCTATCGTGACAGGTCAGGATGCAAACAGTCTGAATACCGGCCCTTCCATTTTTCGTAATGCAGGTGGTACCGCTTTCACGGATTATAAACCTCAAACACAGCTGGCTGGTGTAAACGGAACAGGCGTAACGGTGGATTTTGGAAATGTGACCAGAACTATTTATACCATGGGTGCTTGGGAAGTGTTGCCTGTAGAAATTTGGAACGGAACCACCTATCTTGCCGGATACACTACGTTGAAACAAGCATTTGACAAGGTCAACGACGGAACCTGGACAGGGGATTTGTTGTGTAAGATTGTGAGCAGCACTACAGAAACGACTTCAGCCACATTGAATGCAAGTTCAGCTCCCTCCAATTACTCTTCCTTATTGGTTTATCCTACTGCTACCGGGTTAACAATCGGAGGAACGATCAGTGGTGCGCTTATTGCGCTATCTGGTGCTGATAATGTGACCATAGACGGGCGGGTGAATGCAACGGGTTCAACGGTATCCTTGGTGGTCAACAATACAAATGCTTCAGGTAGTGCCATCTCCCTCAACAACTCAGCTCAGAACAATGTGATTCAGTATTGCACTTTGCAGGGCTCCGGTACGAATGGCATCGTTTATTTCCCAACCGATGCCTCAAGTGGTTCCACCAATTATAACAATACCATCACGAATTGTTTGTTGACATCTTCTACCGGAAGGGTGACCGCTGCCATTTCCATCCCCAACATCGGCACTGCCACCTACAATGGACTGACCATTCTGAATAATTCCATTTACAATACGTGGAATGGAAGTGCAACCTCGTATGGTATTTTCATCAATCCGACAACGGCATCCTCTGGCATTACGATTTCAGGAAATAGTTTCTATGAAACCACCGATTTCCAACCGACCGGTACATTCAATTACTATGGCGTTTATATTGACAACAACAATGCCAACGGGTTTACAGTTTCCAACAATTACTTTGGCGGTCAGGCGGCTCTAAGTGCCGGAAGTGCCATGTTATTAGGAAATTCCGCTACTGCCCAATCGCTTTTGTACATCCCGATACGTTTGAAAGTTGGTTCAACTTCCGCTAGCTCTATACAAGGCAATACCATACGCAACATTTCCTTCAAGTCCTCTTCGGCATTGCCTTTTACTGGCATTCATGTTGAAGGTGGTATGGTCAATGTTGGAACAGAGACGGGAAACACAATCGGTGCTGCGACAGGTACCGGGTCTGTCTTATTGACCGGTACTGCTACTTTGGCCACTTCTTATGGAATCAATGTCAATTCATCTGCCGATGTCAACGTTTCAAACAACATCATCGGTTCGGTAACGCTTACCAACGCTGCCGCCAATGCACATAGTTTTTATGGTATTGCCAAATACAATGGAGCAGCAGGTGTGCTCACCGTTTCGGGAAACAGCATCGGTAGTTCTACGACGGCATCCAGCATCCTCAGCAGCTCAGCTTCAACTGGCAATAACCAGTTCGTGATCGGTATCGGTAGTTCGGCTTCAGGAAATGTGGAAATAAGTGAAAACACTATTTCCAATTTGGGAAACAACACGACTCGGGACAATGCTGGTGCTCTGGTGTATGGAATCTATGCAACCGGTGGAAATGCAAATACGGTTTCCGGCAACTTCGTATTCAATTTGAATTGTGCCTCAACCGGTACCACCAATGTAGTAGCAGGCTTGTGTGTTGAATCAGGAACAATGACCTGTGCCAACAACATCATTTATATTGGAGGGGGCATAACCACTGGCTTGTATGAAATCTCAGGTATAAAAGCAAAAACGTCGGCCTTGCCCCAGAACTTCTACCACAATACAGTCTATATTTCCGGAACATTATCAGGCAGCACATCCGTTCATTCCGCCGCATTCAACAAATCTTATACTGGCGGTACCGTAGTGTTGTACAACAACATCTTTTTCAATGCACGTACGGGTGGTACGGGAACAGGTAAGCATATTGCCTTGTATGTTGCAAACACAGCCGGACTGACAAGTGATTACAATATATTTCATGCACCCAACACAAATGGAGTGTTATGCATGTCTGGTACGACTGCTTATACCACCATTGTTGACTGGAGAACTTTCTCCGGTACAGACCCGAATACAGCCAATGCCAATCCAACATTTACCCTAGCCGGTGGAACTGTACCTGCCAATTACAAACTAGGCTTATCGTTACCAGGTTTTTCAGGAACTGGCGTTACAACCGACTTTGGTGGCACGGACAGAATGTTGTGGACCGCAGGTGCCTGGGAAAGCGCCTTGAACCAGCTTCAGGTATGGAATGGTACTATTTTGCGGGCGTCATACGTTACATTAAAAGATGCTTTTGATAAAATTAACGATGGTACTTGGACAGGTGCACTGACCATCAAAATAAACGCCAATGCCACTGAAACGGCAAGTGCCGTCTTGAATGCCAGTGGAACCGGGAGTGCCAATTATTCAAGCTTATTGATTTATCCGCAAAAATCAGGTATTACCATAACAGGTAACTTGAATGCACCTCTTATCCAATTAAACGGTGCTGATTATGTAAATATAAACGGTAGTGTCTATCTGAACAATACTACTGCAGGCATGACTCTTGTCAATACCAATGCAGGGACTTCTGCAAGTACCATAAAGTTCTCTGAGTCTGCACAAAACAATTGCATAGAATATTGTGTTTTGAAAGGGAATCCTGCCTCTGCAACGCAGGGTGTCGTGATTTTCTCCACTTCTGCTTCCGGAACTGGAATCAATACAGACACCATAGCAAATTGTAAAATATCAGGAACCGGTTCCTCAACCGCTACAAGACCCTACAATGCAATTTATTCAGCAGGTTCCCTTGGACGTACGAATTCAGGCATCCTGATTTCAGCGAATGAGTTTCTGGACTTTCTGAATCCGGGAGTTGCATCTAATGGTATTCTAATTTCAGACTATTCCACGAATTTTACCATTTCTGGAAACAGCTTCTATGAGACCGCAGCATTTACTTCTACTGCCGGTGTTTCATACAACGTTATAAACATTAACAATTCAATCGGTGGCCGATATGTCATCCAAAATAATTTCATCGGTGGTAATGCCGCATTGTGTTCCGGAACATGGACCAAATCAGGTAACAACAATGCCTTTACATCCATTTTGTTGAACGTTGCCAATACCGTCCGAACCAGTGTTCAGGGGAACACGATCAAAGGTTTCAAATATACGAATACGGCCAATGCTGACTGGACATGTATTTCTGTTACGTCTGGTGGAGTCGACATCGGTACTGTAACCGGAAACTCATTTGGGGAAAGCGAAGGTACGGGTTCCATAACCCTGACCAATTGTACTTCCAATGGTAGTTTCTATGGCATATACATTGCCTCTGCCAATATGATTGATTGCGAGAACAACACGTTTGGGTCCATCAGCGCCGGTACGGGTACCAGTACGTTGTCTATGAATCTATATGGTATTTTCAAGACTGCTACTGCAGGCGATATGACAGTCAACAACAATTCCGTCGGTAGCGAAAACACAGAAAATAGTTTGATTGCCAGGTCCATTTCTTCTGCCAACATCCAAAACGTTTATGGTATCTATTCTGCATCAACAGGTAATGTCTCCATCACGGGCAATATTGTTTCAAATTTGGTGAATGCGACGACAAGCAACCAGATCTCCCTGACACGCGGCATCTATACCGTAAGTGGTTCGAACACCATAGATAATAACGAGGTACATCATATCTCGTCTTTGAATTCACAGGCCAACAATTACACCAATGCAACGCTAATCGGTATTGAGCAGATCAGTGAACAGAGTGGATCAACACAGTTGATCCGAGGCAACAGTGTTTATAGCCTGAAGAACATTTCTTTTGCAACCATCGAATTGTATGGTATTTTCTACAAGGGGCCTGCTACAGGTACTCATGAAATCTCCAGAAACTTTGTAAATACATTTATCATCATTTCTACAGATGCAGCTTACTTGCATGGAATATCCCTGCATACGGGGACATACACATGTGACAATAATGTCGTTTATCTTGGGGATACCATTACTACTGGTTGCCACATTTGGGGCATCTGGAACAACAGCAACAGCCCTGTCAATATTTTTCACAATACTGTTTACCTTAATGGAACGTCATCGACGGGAAGTTCGAATTCCTTTGCATACCGTGATATAAGCAATGCACCCACAGCGCGCACCATTGAGAATAATATTTTTTGGGACGCTCGGATAAACACCTTGGCGGTGTCTCATTATGCCATTTATTTGGCAAATCCCTCAAATTCAACTATAAACTACAACGATTATCAGTTTGCAGAAAATTTTGGATTGATTGAATCCACAGAATATGCAACACAAGACGATTGGGTTACTGGTACGGGATTTGATATAAATAGCATCAGCATCGCCCCGGAACTTACCAACCTAGGTGGCGTTTCTCCTTCCGATTACCAAATTGGCGTAGCATTGCCAGGAACCCCGATAGCTGGCATTACTACCGACTTTGGATTTTTGGATCGCAGTCTGACTTCGCCAACCATGGGTGCTTGGGAATTTGTTCCCAATCCGGTGGAAGTTTGGAACGGAGCCACATTCCGTCATGATTACGCAAATCTGAAACAGGCTTTTGATGCTCTAAATGCAGCCACTTGGACAGGCGATTTAACTTTAAAAATAAAAGCCAATATCAAGGAAACGGCCCCGGCAGTACTTTACCAAAGCGGTTACACGGGTGCAGGTGGCACGTCTAATTATTCCAGAGTTCACATTTACCCGAAACACAGTTACATTCAGGTATTGGGTAATCTTGCTTCGTCCATGATCGAACTGAACGGTGCCAAGGGGGTCGTTTTTGACGGAAGAGTAAACGGGACCGGTACTTCATACAACCTGACGCTGCAAAATGATGCAGTTTCTGCCAGTGCATCTACCATCCTGTTTGTTAATTCTGCTGAACTGGATAGTGTCAAGTATTGCAAGATTAAAGGTTTATCTACAAATCCAAACGGTGGAATCGTTGTTCTTTCAACCTCTTCTACAGGCAATGGGAATGATAACAATTGCATTTATAATAATAAAATTACAGTAGTCGATACCGATCCGGCCGTTAAATCAAGGGTGATCAATGGTGTCTACTCAGAAGGAACATCAGGTCGCGAAAACAGCGGAAACTGCATAAAGGATAATGAAGTATACGATGTTTGGAGTGAGGGTGCCAGTTCAAACGGCATTCTAATTGGGTCGAATTCTACGGCTTTCACTATTTCCGGCAACAGTATTTATGAAGTGACGACTTTTACACCTTCGGCTGCTAATTCGTATTCGGGAATCCGTATCAACAATACAAGTGGTAATGATTTCATCGTTACTGGAAATTATATTGGTGGCAAAGCGATTTACTGCGAAGGAAATGCCTTGCTGATCGGCACGAATATCCTTGCCAACACGTTTGACGTACTTCCACTTCGACTCAATGTCGGTTCCGCATCCGCCACTTCTGTTCAAGGCAACATCATCCGTAATTACAGGGTGACAAGTCCGAAAACAACTCCTTTCAGTGCCGTTTACCTGGAGGCAGGTGCTTTCAATGTCGGTACGACTGCAGGAAATGTCGTTGGTAACGGGACAGGAATAGGCTCCATTTATCTGATTGGTGTTTCTTCCACTTCCACTTCCTATGGGATCTATGTGAACAGTCCCTCAACAGTCACCCTTTCCAACAACATCATCGGTTCCGTTTCAACGACGGTTACCGGATCGACAACTTATGGACATTCATTCAGCGGGATCTATAAACCGGCAATCGCTGGTAGCCTAACCATCAGTGGCAATACCATCGGGAGCCAGGCAACAACGGCAAGCATTCGTGCTTCGTCCATCAGTACCGGGAATACGCAATCGGTGTATGGCATTTATTCCTTGGGTACGGGTGCAACCAACATCATCAACAACGTGGTTGCCAATTTGCTTGACAGTACCACACTGAGTTCAGCAAGCAGTAATGTGGAAGCCATCTATTTCGGTGGCAGTACTGCCGTTTCCAATCTGATTCAGCGTAATTTCATATATGGCTTGACTCATTCAAGTACAGCCGCTAGTGCCCTGAACTTGATGGCGGGGATTCATCTGGCAGCAGGTTCAGCAAATGTTTCCAACAACATCTTGTGGCTTGGAAACGGTGTTGCCAACAATTTCGGCATTTTCGGCATCTACGACTTGGGGGTTTCTGGACAAACCAACTCCATTTACCACAATACGGTTTACTTATCGGGTACGCCATCTGGTACCACCCAAAACACGTACGCCTATTATAAATCTGTAAATGCAGGCTCGACAGATATTCGGAACAATATTTTCTTTAATGCCCGAACAGGTGGAACGACAGGTAAGCACTATGCCTTATCTCTGCCTGGAACGACGACATTGACCATCAATGCAAACGACTATTACTGTTCAGGAACACTCTACAATTACCTTTCTGGAGATAAAACCACTTTGGAAGCTTGGAAAACAGCGACCGGCCAAGATTTGAACAGTCTGAATACGTCACCTTTCGGTCTACCTGCTTCAGCATCTACTATCAACTTTAAGCCAACGGTGGACTTGTTTGGAGTGGGAGTTGGAACGACTTATGACTATGGATTGATTCCAAGAAATAGTACGTCACCCACCATCGGAGCGTGGGAACGCGTAAACAAATGGAAAGGGTCAGTCAGTATCGACTTCAATACAGCGACGAACTGGACCTTCAACATGGTGCCTGCCGCTTATGACAACATCATATTTGATGACGCTCCAAACCGTCCATGCATCATGGATCAAGATCGGTATGTCACGGATATCGTTAATAATCAGGCAACCTATCGCCTCATTGTGAACGGTTTCAGACTGACTATTCGTGGAAACATGACATTTGCCAACGGTGCACAGATAGAGGCTTCGGCTACAGGCTCCACGGTGGAATTCAATGGAACATCTGCACAAACCATACCAACCGGATCTCTATATACTAATAAGGTATATAACTTGACTGTAAACAATACCAATAATGTGACTCTGAACGGTACATTGGTATTGTTGAATACATTAACAGCCGCTTCCGGTAAACTGAATGCCGGTTCTGTTGGAGCTACTGTCAGTTATGGAGGAACAACTGCTCAAACCATCGAAGCGAATAGCTTCCTGAATGAAAAGGTTTATAACCTGACTATCAATAATCCGGCGGGTGTCATGTTAAATACGACATTCACGGCAGATAATGATATGACCATTCAAACGGGTGCATCGTTTATCATTCCAGAAACCAAAGGCTTGACCGTGACGGGCTTATTAACCAACAGTGCGAGTGCCAGTAGCTTGTTGCTCAAGTCCTCTGCCACCGGAACCGCCTCGCTCATTCAAACTTCCAGCGGAGCGCTCGCGACTGTGCAACGTTACATCGATGGAGATACCTTGGCCTGGCATTTTATGTCGTCCCCTGTTGCAAGTCAAACGATAACGGGAACCTGGACCCCTTCCGGCACGAATGGTGACGGAACTGGGTACGATTTGTATCTCTGGGATGAACCTAAGTCTTGTTGGGTTTACAATCTGAATGCCGACTCAATTCCTGCGTGGACTGTTGCAAACCCCGGTACTGCGTTTGTTCCTGGACGTGGTTATCTGTATGCTGTCCAAGCTTTTACACCGACCAAGCAATTTGTTGGGAATTTGAATGGGGGAACCATTACCCGTCCCTTGACCATTACTGCTGCAGGCAACTATAAAGGGTTCAACCTTTTAGGGAATCCTTATCCGAGCAGTATCGACTGGAGCCTCGGCGGCGGTTTCGACCGAAACATGCTTTATTTGAATGGAAGTGGTTACGATATCTGGACGTGGAGTTCAACAGCCAAGAATTATGGTGTTTATAATTCTGCCGATGCCTCAGGTACCAATAATGTGACGCGGTACATTGCGCCCATGCAAGCCTTCTTTGTACGAGCATCTACGGCTGGAACGTTCTCCTTTAAAAACAATGCACGTGTACATAATGGTGCAAGCATTTGGCTGAAGTCGGCCCAATCTTATAACGAAGAGCAGAATGTCCATCTGACTGTTGCATCTTCTGCCGGCAGCGATGAAGTGCGGTTTGGCTTTGGTTACCCCGTCAATGAAAGTGGTGCAATGAAGCTCTTTAGCCCAGTTGAAAGCGCGCCTAGTCTCTATATGAATTGTAGTGGCTCCAGTTTTTCGACTCGTCGTCTAACGGATACCAGCAAAAATAAGTATGTGCCTGTCAATTTCAAGGCTGGTGAAGCGGGGACGTACACGCTGAACTGCACGTACGATGCTTCCACTTTGGGCACCATTTATTTGGAAGACCGACTTACAGGTTCCATTTTGGACTTGAGCGGCGGCGATAGTTACACCTTCCAAGCTTCTGTGGCGGATGCCGCTGAGCGCTTTGTGCTGCATTTCGGTGCCGTTACGCCGGTGGATGCCGGTGTGCATCCCAACGTCTGGGTAAGTGCCGGTATGCTGAATGTCTATCTGGAGAATATGATTGGGGACTACACGATGCGTGTATCTGATCTACAGGGTCGTCTGGTTTTGTTGAAAAAAATGTCAGGAAGTGAACAATGTTCGATACCCTTGTTCGGTAGGGGAATTTACCTGGTGACTGTCGAAAGTAAGTCTAAGTCGCAGTCAATCAAGGTTGTATATTAGTTTTGATGGATAAATTAAAATAAGTTGTATCCTTTTTGTATCCTTGTTTTGTACCCCTTTGTTTCCATTCTGTATAGGTTTTTTTTAATTCAAGGCCCATAAACTGCCGTATATTTGTATCGTTAAATCAACCCAACCGGAAAAAGAAATTACAAGACAAACAAAAAAATAAAAAACTTACAACTATGAAAAAATTAATGCTTTCCGTTTTCGCTCTCGCTGCTGTTATTTTTAGTGCAAATGCTGCTGATAATACGGATAATACGGATAATACAAATGGAACTGGTAAGGTCATTCTAACCACACCTCTCGCTCTTGAGGTAGGAACGAATGCGGGTATTCTTGATTTTGGAAAATTAAGTATTACGAATTTAGCTGCAACTGTCACAATGACCACTGGGGATGTTGAAGAAGTTACTTCTGATAATGGAACTGGAACTGTAACAGCAGCTGGGACAGCAGCAGACTATGACGTAACTGGTCAGATTGGCAGTTATTTTGATGTAACTTACGGTGCATGTACTCTTACAGGTCTTCATGGTGCTACATTAACAGTTACAGCCTTTAATGATAATGCACCTAGTCTGATTGGTGAAACTGGAATTGAAAGTTTTAAGGTTGGTGGTCAGTTGAATATTCCTGCTAATGCTTTAGTAGATACCTATTCGGGACCATTTACTGTGACAGTTACTTATAATTAATTCTTAAAAAACTAATTAATTGGAGGGTGTTTCAAAAGTAAATCTTTGAGATACCCTCTTTTATTTTTTGAGAAGGAAATTATGTTCAATATGAACAGATTTCCTTTTTTTTGTGCGCCACGCATGGCGCATCACTTAACGGTGCAAGTCCGTTATGGGGGCTGGTAGTTGCCCACCATTAGCCAATAGCAAGGGTGTCCACGGCGAGGTGGAATCTGAAGGAAGCTGGCGGCAAAGTCCCGGCCGGAGGAACAAATAAATTCTCACGTGAAACTTCTCCAATCTTCACGTGAGAATTGATCAATCTTCACGTGAAGATTTTGGAACTCCAGTATTGTAAATTCCAGGCGCCGCTTCAATCAAAACAATTTTCTTAGCTTCCTTTTTGTATCCCTCATCCCCCTCACTTGTATCCATTCTGTCGTGTGTATTTTAGCATTAAATAGTTCTGTAGGAGGTATCTTTGTTCAGATAAGATCTAGTAAGCTATATAAACAAATGAGACTTCCGATAAACAAACTATGTTTTATTACAGTGATCTTAATTTTTGCTGTATCAAATGTATTTGCAGATGATGCTCACAGTAAGTCTGTCATGACAACCAGCAAGGCTCGAGTAATCACACCGATTTCGATTGAAAATACGGGTGGTCAGGGTTTGGATTTTGGAATGATTGCTGTGGGTACATCGGAGTCAAAAGTTGTTGTTTCAGCGGAAGCGACAGTACCTGTGAATGTTTCATTGGGAGATGCTGTTGTACTTACAAGTACTCTGCAAAAAGCCGCAAAGTTTACTGTCTCAGGTGAAGCCGGCCAGGCATATTCGATTTCGCTTCCGGCTTCTGCAACACTTATTTCGGGTGGAAATTCACTGACTGTAAACAATTTCTCCTGTTCCAATGGAGCGGGTGGTAATATAGGCACCAATGATTTGTTTTATGTTGGAGGTGAATTGACAATACCAATTGGAGCAACACCAGCGGTTTATCAAGGTACATTTAACGTAACTGTGGCCTATAATTAAAATACGTGTGTTTTCGTGACTTTATAAGAGCGCTGAAAGCACAGGATCCTGAAAAAAGTACGATTTTCGTGGCTTTTTGAACCTAATGAATTAAAAAAGACCTATTTTTAGGCTAATTTATACCAGAATCATTTCACGTATGAAGAGAATTGTGGTTTTTGTATTACTTTCTACCGTTTTTTTCATTTCTTTGTCCGCACAAACTAGTGTGGTTGGAAGAGTGGAAGCAGAGCTTGTCGTGCCTGTATCGGCTACTGAAACGGATTTGTTGAACTTCGGACGGATTGTTGTGGAAGCGGGTGGTGGTACCATTCAGATTTCATCCTCCGGCGAACGTATCGCAACCGGAAATGTGTTGATGGCAGACGATCAGTTCAGTACGGGAAAGTTTCAATTGTCGGGTCTGCCGGAAAGTTTAGTTTCCATGGTGTTGCCGCAATTGCCTCAAAAACTGTACATGAGCAGTGGAAATCAGACACTCACGGTGGACAAATTTACTTCCGACGTTCCTGCCGGCGGTCAGGTTGTTCGTCAGAGCGATGGTAAATCGGAAATCAGTATTGGTGCAACGCTTTACATCGGTAACAATCTGAGTAATCCCGCTGGCTTTTACTCTGGAAGCTATGAAGTGGTGTTTACGTACAATTAACTAAAAATAGTGTCATGAAAGGAAAGGTCGGATTCGTCCTCGGTCTATTTGCTTTGATCACGGGATTTTCTCAGCTGGTTTCTGCGCAAGGAAATTTGTTGGTGGCTCCCATTCGTGTGGTGTTTGAAGGTGCCAAGCAGAAGGAAGATTTGAACCTGACCAATATCGGACAGGATTCAGCTGTTTATCTTGTTTCTTTTATTCAATACAAGATGAAAGAAGACGGTAGTTTCCTTCAATTGGAAAATGTCGACTCCATCACGACACGTTCAGACAAATACCTCAGGATATTTCCGAGGAAAGTCGTTTTGCCTCCGGGAGAATCACAAACCATTCGGATGCAATATCGTAAACCTGCCGATCTGAAAGACGGTGAATATCGTTCTCATTTATATTTTAGGGCCGAAAAGGAAGTTTCAGCACTGGGTATGAATACGACACAAACCGATACTACTAAAATGTCTGTTTCAATCACCCCGGTTTTTGGGATAAGCATACCTGTCATTATTCGCAACGGTAACCTTGATTACAAAATGAGTTTATCGGACGTGGCGCTAACAACGGTCAACGACACGGTGAGCAACCTTACGTTCCATATCAACAGGACTGGCGACAGATCCTCTTATGGTAACCTGATGGCGGAATTTGTTCCTGCTGTCGGTAAGTCCTTTGTTGTTGGTCTGGCGAATGGTGTAGGTGTTTATACCGATTTGAGCGCTCGTAAGTTTAGTATGCTCATACGCAACAGGGCTGAACAAAGACTGAAAAACGGGAAACTCGTCATTCATTATTCCCTTCCCAGGGAAGAAGGTGACACCGAGTTGGCTAAAACGGAGTTTAGAATCCCCTAAGTTTTTAATTGGATGCCGCTGTGAAAAAAAGTATACTGTTATTTTCTGCACTTTTTCTGCTGTTTAACAGCGTTTTGAAAGGGCAGAACAATGCACCCCCTTTACCGCAGCGCTCGGTGACGGCAACCGTTACACAAGACTTGAGTTTCGGAGATATTTCGGTGGAGACGACTTCTACTGGAGGAACCGTTACAGTAGATTATAATGGATCAAGGTCATCAATCGGTGATGTATATCCGTTGAATCTTGGGTATCCCGTTCATCAAGCCATTCTTGAATTCCATCTATGTCCCGGAAGGTCTGTAAAAGTTGTGTATGACCCGGTGGTTCAGTTGAAAAATGGTTCATCCTATATGAATTTGGCTATCGGCGAGATTTGCATCGGAAAGACAGTGATAACTGCATCCGGTCAAAGCTTCTTTTCGAACAAAGGTTGTAACGATACCCATTACATTGAAATCGGTGGTACGCTCACTGTAGGCAATTTACTGGCGAATCCGCACGGGGAATATACTACTATAAGTGGATTTTCGGTAACATTGGCACAGGAATGAGTTTTTTACGTTGTATGTGAAATAATGGTTTTATTAAATTAATGAAGTTGATATCCAAAGTTGCCCTGCTTGTTTGCTTTCTTTTTGCAAGCATTCTCGCTTGGGGGCAAGATGTCGACTCTGAAAACCAATATGAGCCTTTGGATATGTCCATCACTTTTGACAGGACCTATCGTATGACCTTCCTAACGCTGTATAAAGTTCCTGACATTGTCATGCTGCCCATTTCCGAACTCTTCGACTTCCTGAAGGTTCCCAATAAAGTCAGCTCCGATGGCCAAGTCATTAAGGGTTTCTTTGAAAATGAGACGAACAGTTTTGAGATCGACAATCTGAAGAAGTTCGTGCAGTTCAAAGGTCAAACCTATCCCATCACCAACGATGAGGTCACCATGGATATTGGTACCCTCTATTTGAGAACAACGGTTTTTAAACGCGCTTTCGGATTCGATATGGAATTCAACGCCCGATCATTATCAGTGCAGTTTACTTCTCCGTTTGAATTACCACTATTCAAACTGATGAAGCAGGAGAAGCAACGCGAAAACTTGCGCTTAAGCGGGGGCGAGGGTGCTGTTTATGATACCGTCATGAAAAGGGATTATCATTGGTTCAGGGGAGAAATGCTCGACTGGTCCATCAGTTCTTCGCAATCGAACGATGGTATTGCTGATTCCCGCATGGAAATAGGGGGAGGAGCAGAACTACTGGGTGGTGAGACGAATGTCTGGTTGAATTATTCCACCCAATACGGAATGAAACGAAATCAGCAACAATATTATTGGCGTTGGGCGGACAACGGTGCCAAAATCGTTCGCCAGTTACAGGTTGGTCGTATCGCTACGCCTTCCATCGCTCCCGTACTATCTCCTGTGGATGGTTTTATGTTTACCAATGCGTTGACCACCATCCGTAAGGCATTGGGAAATTACACGATATCCAATTTTACAGACCCCGATTGGGTGGTTGAACTTTACCTGAACAATCAATTAATATCGTATACCAGGGCAGATGCCACTGGTTTTTATTCGTTTAAAGTGCCCATTGTTTATGGGACTAGCAATATTGTTTTGCGCTTTTACGGACCCGGCGGAGAAATTCGTTCGGAACAGAAGACCTACAACATGCCTTTTAATTTGTTGCCGAAGGGAGAATTTGAATACCGAGTGAGCGGAGGAGCGCTCTTAGATACTACCGGTGCCCGGTTTGCAAAGGCTGAATTTAATTATGGTATTTCCAGAGCGTTGACCATTGGGGCAGGTGTGGAATACCTCACTTCCATTTCCACCCATCCGGAAGTTCCTTTTTTGAACCTGACGTTCCAGCCATTTTCAAAATTGCTGATGACAGGAGAATACGCGCACAAGGTGCGTTCCAAAGCCACGTTTAATTACAGTTTCCCAAAAAATATCGTTTTCGACCTTACATACGCACGGTACGTGCCAGGTCAGGAAGCCATCATTTACAATTACCTGGAAGAACGTTCGGCCAGCCTTTCCATTCCGATGCGGATTCAAAACCTGACCAGCAGCATCCGAACTTCGTTTCGTCAAAATGTATATGAAAACTTCACGTACAGTTCCGGTGAACTGATGTGGACGAATAACTATAAGAATTACAGCATGATTCTGACGAATTATGCCAATGCTTCCGCTGCCAATGCCCTGAACTTGTATGGCAATCTGACGCTGGCTACCAAGTTACGCGGCGAAACAAACATTCGAACGTCTGCTCAATACAACTATATTTTCAAACAGTTGATAACCCTTCGTCTCGAGGTTGACCGCAAACTGTTCGTCAATGGACATGTCGCTCTGAAACTGGAAAATAACTTCCTGACCAACAGCCAAAGTGTGAACCTGACGTTCCGTTATGAACTTCCGTACATGACTACCAACGCTTCAGCTTCAGTATCCAATTCGAAATTTCAGCTGTCAGAAGGTGCTTCCGGAAGCTTTGCTTTTAATAGCGGTGGGAAATATGTGCATACAGACCGACGGAATGCAGTCGGCAGGAGCGGTATTTCCATCAATCCGTTTATTGATATGAATTTTAACGGAGTTCAGGATAAGAATGAGCCGAACACAAAAGGATTGAAAGTCCGTTGTTCGGGCGGGCAGGTTTTGCAGCGGGATCAGGATTCCATCATCCGAATTGTAGGGTTGGAACCGTTTGTCGATTACACGCTGACCTTGGATGAATCTGGTTTTGACAACGTCTCTCTGAGAATCAACAGCAAGTCCATGAAAGTGACTACTGACCCCAACCAGTTCAAAATGATCATGTTGCCGGTTCAGCCAATGGCTGAAATCTTTGGTATGGTGGCTGATGAAACAGGCAAGGGGATAGGCCGTATCATTGTAAGGGTAGCCGATAAGTCTGGCAATTTGGTGGCCAAAGTGTTGACGGAATCGGACGGTTATTTCAACTATATTGGGTTTAAACCTGGTGACTATAAGGTTTTTGTAGACTCCTTGCAGCTGGATGTCCTGAAATATATGGCAACGCCTGTTTTTGCTACTGTATTGGAAAATCCGGAAGGCGATGTGGTGGATGCCGGCACCATTGAATTGGTGAAGAAGCGTATCGCTCAGACCCGCAGGGTTAGAAAAGCGCTGCCTGGCGGCGGGTACGAAGAAGTGGAAGTGCCTTTCGATACGGTGATGGT
>Ga0209125_1000873_pt1 | contig 33655 bp, 27 predicted proteins | sample BarGraIncub1131A_FD_184503 | JGI IMG/M metagenome (GOLD analysis project Ga0209125, IMG submission 184503) | Arctic peat soil microbial communities from Barrow, Alaska - Barrow Graham LP Incubations 11-31A (SPAdes) (version 2) | ecosystem: Environmental > Terrestrial > Soil > Wetlands > Peat... | reverse complement strand
TGCGGCAGCAACAGCGGGAGAAGCAAGGTAGACTTCGCTTTCAACGTGTCCCATTCGTCCGACAAAGTTGCGGTTTGTGGTGGAAACCGCCCTCTCGCCAGCGGCAAGTATGCCCATGTGACCGCCGAGGCAAGGCCCGCAGGTCGGAGTGGAAACAATGCAGCCAGCGTCTATAAAAATCTTTGTATAGCCGCGCTCAAAGCACTCCATATAGATTTTCTGCGTTGCGGGAATAACGATTCCGCGCAGACCTTTTTTGATGTGTCTGCCCTTGAGAATTTCGGCTGCTGCCGCCATGTCCTCTATGTTTCCGTTGGTGCAGGAGCCGATTACGACCTGATCGATTTCAATGTTGCCGCCCTCTGTCGCAGGGTGAGTTTTTTCCGGCAGATGGGGCCAAGCGACGGTGCAGGGAATCTTGGAGAGGTCAAGGTCGATAACACGAGTGTATTCTGCGTCCGCGTCAGCCTCAAATGCCATCCACTTGCGGTCACATCGACCTTCCATATATTTGCGTGTAACATCGTCAACAGCGAATATTCCGTTCTTTGCTCCGGCTTCAATCGCCATATTAGATATAGTCAGCCTGTCGCTCATGGTGAGATTACAAAGTCCCTCGCCCGAGAATTCCAGCGACTGATAAAGAGCGCCGTCCACGCCTATCATGCCTATAAGGTGCAGAATGATGTCCTTGCCGCTGACCCACCTGCCCATTTTGCCCGTAAGGTTAACCTTGATAGCGGAGGGAACCTTGAACCAGGTTTCGCCTGTTGCCATCGCCGCCGCCATGTCCGTAGAACCCACGCCGGTGGAAAATGCGCCCAGCGCGCCGTAGGTGCAGGTGTGACTGTCCGCTCCGATTGCGGCTTCACCCGGGGCAATCAGCCCTTTTTCGGGGATAAGCGCGTGTTCAACGCCCATTTCGCCGACATCGTAAAAATGCTCAAGGTCAAAGCGCTTTGCGAAAAGACGACACTTTTTGCAGCTTTCCGCCGCATTGATGTCCTTGTTCGGGGCAAAGTGATCCATAACGAGGGTTATTCTCGTGCTTTTTGAAACACTGTCAAAGCCGGCTTTTTCAAACTCGTTAATTGCAACGGGCGCCGTGATGTCGTTGCCCAGAACGAGGTCGAGCTTTGCTTTTATAAGCTGCCCTGCCGTGACGCTTTCAAGTCCTGCGTGCGCGGCAAGGATTTTTTGTGTTATTGTCATTCCCATAATGATCATTCCTTTCGCAGAGGGATATTTTGCGCTCGGCTGGAGAACTCAGTATTTCGAGCCGACGATTTTATTCATTCCGTTGATATAAGCCTTAATTGCCGACTCGATAACGTCTGTGGATAGTCCGCAGCCGGTGTAGAGTTCCTTGCCGCAGCGAATTTTTACAACGGCTTCGCCCATTGCGTCCTCGCCGTCGGTAACTGCGTTAAGGCTGAAGTTCTCAAGCGTTACATCAAGTCCTGTAATGCGATCAACAGCTTTGAAAGCTGCATCAACCGGACCTGCCCCGATTGCGACTTCCTCTATGATTTCGCCGTTCTTTTTGACCTTAATGCAGGCAATATTTGTGATGTCCCTGCCTGTCGTAACCACATGGCTGAGCAGCTCATAGGTCACGGTCACAGTGTGGGCAATCGAAAGCGCAAGTGCCTCAATATCGTGATCGGAGAGGTTCTTTTTCTTGTCTGCAAGCGCCTTAAAGCGGACAAACATCTCGTCAAGCTCTTCCTTCGAGACTTCATAGCCGAGTTGGCTCAGGCGGTCACGCAGAGCATGCTTGCCGCTGTGCTTGCCAAGAACCATGGTGTTCTGAGAAATACCGACATCTTCGGGCTTCATGATTTCGTAGGTAAGCGCGTTAGCGATTACCCCGTGCTGGTGAATTCCGCTCTCGTGCGCAAAGGCGTTAGCTCCGACAATGGATTTGCTGGGGGCAATTGATACTCCCGTAATGGAGGACAGCAGCTTGCTCGTTTTGTAGATTTGCTGCGTGTTTATGCCCGACTCCATCTGGAAATAGTCGCGGCGAGTTTTGAGCGCCATAGCGATTTCCTCAAGGCTAGCGTTACCGGCGCGTTCCCCGATACCGTTTACAGTGCATTCAACCTGTGTTGCACCTGCTCGCAGACAAGCGATGGAATTTGCTACCGCCATGCCGAGATCATCGTGACAATGTGCGGAAATATCCACATTTTCAATGCCTGCGGTATTCTCGCGCAGGTAGGTGATGAGGTCGAACATTTCCTGAGGAGTGGAGTAACCCACTGTGTCAGGGATGTTCAGAACGGTTGCGCCCGCCTTGATTGCGTTTTCGCAGCATTTTACGAGAAATGCCCATTCGGAGCGAGAAGCGTCCTCACAGGAGAACTCGATATCCTCGCAGTAGGCTTTGGCATAAGATACGTGTTTTGTAATGCTCTCCAAAACCTGTTCGCGGGTCATTTTCAACTTATATTCCATGTGTATGTCACTGGTTGCGAGGAAGACGTGGATACGCGGGTACTTCGCGCATTTAACGGCATTCCATGCGGCGTCAATATCTCCCGGTGTGCAGCGGGCGAGACTGGCCACTTTACAGTTCTGTACGGTCTGGGCAATAGCTTCAACGCTCTTGAAGTCCTCAGGAGAGGCAATCGCAAAACCGGCTTCTATGATATCAACACCCAGCGCGTCTAGCGCACGTGCCATTTGCAGCTTTTCGGAAAGGTTCATGCTGCAGCCGGGAGATTGCTCACCATCGCGCAGGGTTGTGTCGAACACCTTGATTTTTCTCATTTTTTATGAATCCTCCTTATGTTTGTTTTGCGGAAATAAATACAAAAAAGCCCCGTCCTCCATAAGAAGACGAAGCAACAAACTCCGCGGTACCACTCCAATTGACAGTAAACTGTCCGCTTTCAACATCTCAAACGAAATATTGCCTCTTTGGTAACGGTGAGGAAACCCGTTCACACCTACGGCCTCGCGGCTTTCAGCTGACTGCTCAAGGGTGAGTTCGCCTTTTCGATACATACCGTTTCGCACCAAACAACGGCTCTCTGAATGTAAGAGATAGGCTTTGTCCCTGTCACTGCATTTGCTTTATTGTGCTAAAGACTACACGAAAATTGAATATTTGTCAAGAGGAAACATGCGAAAAACTCAAATTATTTTTTCAAGTTGATTTTGTTCTCAAGGGCAGAAAGCGGTTCAACTTCAAGTGGTTAAATACTCTTATGTACACAAAAGCGCAATAATGAATATAAATAAATAGCACATGAAAAAGATTTTTAGGAAAATAAACAGTTGACAAGACCTGTTTTTGTGATGTAACATAAAAACAATCAAATATTTCAAATGCTTTGATGGGAAAGAGTACTCCGCAACTTGGCTTCAGAGAGCTGCCGTATGGTGAAAGACAGCGCCGTGGTTATGGAAGAAGGTCATCCCGGAGCAGTTTGCGGAAGGACGGATAAAAACGTCTGTGTAAGTATAAACGGTAAACGCCCGTTACAGCGTCAGACGTTCATTGACGTCACAGAGTGGTTCTTTTAAGGCAGTGCAGTGCTTTATAAGAGCAATAAGAGTGGTACCGCAGAGGAATTATTGCCTTTGTCTCTTGATATTCATAGGAAAGAGACAGGGGCTTTTTGTATACCTATACGGACTGTCACTTTAAATCGTTAGTATGGTAAATTATTTGGTATTACGTATATAGGAGGAATGAGCTTTGAAACTGACAGGAGCGGAAATAATCGTTGAAGTTTTAATTGAGCAAGGCGTAACTGACTTGTTTGGTTATCCCGGAGGCACGGCGATTAACATCTATGAAGCTTTATACCACAGGCAGGACAGAATCAAACACTACCTAACCGCTCATGAGCAGGGTGCAACCCACGCAGCGGATGGCTATGCTCGAGCAACAGGCAGAACCGGAGCAGTTCTTGCGACAAGCGGACCCGGCGCGACAAACACTGTTACAGGCATTGCCACTGCTTATCTTGACAGCATTCCCATGGTTATCATCACCGCGAACGTCGGAAGAGACCTAATCGGCAAGGATAGTTTTCAGGAAGTATTCATCGCAGGTGTGACGCTCCCGATAACTAAGCACAATTATACAGTGCGTGACATTACGAAACTAGCGGATACTATCCGCGATGCTTTCAAGATTGCAGGCAGCGGCAGAAAAGGTCCTGTGCTGGTGGATGTTCCCAAGGATATCACGGCTGCTTTGTGCGAATTTACCTCGGCGCCCAAGTGGGAGGAGCCAAAAGCCCTTGCCGCCCCGGAGCGCGAGCTTAACACTGTCATCTCCCTCATCGAGAAGTCAAAGCGTCCGGTTATTTGTTTTGGCGGCGGCGTTATCAGCAGCAATGCGGGAGAAGAGCTTTTAGAGTTCGTCAGAAAGGCGAATATCCCTGCTTGCCATACCATCATGGGAACAGGCGTCATCGGCTTTGGCGATGATCTTGATCTGGGCATCCTTGGCATGCACGGCAGCATGACGGCAAACCACGCCATTGACGAGGCAGACCTGCTCATTGCGATGGGCACACGTTTTTCCGACCGCGTTGCGCTTAACCTTAACGACTTTGCTCCACACGCGACTATCGTTCAGTTTGATATCGACGAGAGCGAGATTCGCAAAAATGTTATGGTCGATTATGCAGTTGTCGGCGATCTCAAAGCCGATCTGGAGGCTCTTATTCCTCTTGTTAACGGCAAGGATCGTTCCGATTGGCTCAATACGATAAGATTATGGCGCAGTAAAGACGAAGGTTTGAACGACAAGAGCTTTACGGGCATTCGTCCCATGGAAATCATGGAGGTTCTAGGAGATCAATGCGGTCCCGAGGCTGTAATTGTCACCGATGTCGGACAGCATCAGATTTGGGCGGCGCAATTCTGCAAAAAGACGAGACCTCGCGGTTTTCTCACGAGCGGCGGGTTGGGAACAATGGGCTTTGGCTACGGCGCTGCAATCGGAGCACAGGTCGCTCTTCCGAATACCACTGTTATCCACATAACCAGCGATGGCTCGTTCCATATGAATATGAATGAGGCCTGCACTGCAGTTTCTAACAATTTACATGTAATTACTGTTATAATGGATAATAAAGTTTTGGGAATGGTTCGCCAGTGGCAGAAGAGCTTTTATAACAGCCACTATTTTTCCACTGCACCTGAGCGCAAAACCGATTATGTTAAGGTTGCCGAGGGCTTTGGTGCCAGAGGTTACCGTGCCGAAACAAAGGCGGAGTTTGCCGAGGTGCTCGCACAGGCTCTTGCCGGTGAAGGTCCGGCATGGATCGTTTGCCCAATAAACCGTGATGAGCGAGTTTTGCCGATGATTCCTGGCGGCGGAACAATCCGTTCAGTCATTTTGGAATAGACGGGAGAAATAGAAATGAGTGCAAAAAAAGTTACCATTGCATTGCTTGTCGAAAATAACGCGAATGTTCTTTCTCGTGTTTCCTTGCTTTTCGGCAGACGCGGCTATAATATAGATTCGCTAACCGTGTCGGAAACAAATGACCCAGCAATTTCCCGTATTACCCTTACCGCGGTGGGAGATGAACCGATAATCGAGCAAATCGTGCTCCAGACAAGAAAACTGGTTGAAGTCAAGGCGGTTCAAATAGAGGACGAAAACACAGCTATTTTGCGTGAGCTTCTCCTTGTGAAAATTGCTGCGGATGAGGGTCAACGAGCAGCAGTTCGTGAAATATGCGAAATCTACAAAGCCAGCATAGTCGACTTTTCAACCTCCAGCATCGTTTGCGAGCTTACCGGAAAACCCAGCAAAATCAACGGATTTTTGGACGTTATCGGAAAGCACAAAATCCTTGAGTTGTGCCGCACAGGCGTTACGGCAATAGATCGTGGCAGCAAGATAATGGACTTTGACGACAAAACGCTCCATCGCTCATAAAATAGTTCTCGTGTAAAACAATTAAATATAAACATCGGAAAAACGAAAGGAATCACAAAAAATGATTAACAAGTACTACGATTCAGACTGCAACATGGAACTTCTGAAAAACAGAACAGTGGCCATCATCGGATACGGCAGCCAGGGACACGCACACGCACAAAATCTTAAGGAATCCGGAGTAAAGGTTATCGTCGGACTTCGTAAAGACTCCCAGAGCTGGGCAAAGGCAGAAGCCGTCGGACTTACCGTTATGGAAGTTCCGGCAGCAGCAAAAGCAGCCGATATTATCATGATGCTTGTTCCCGATGAAACTGCAGCAGACATTTATAATGCAGAAGTCGCTCCCTATCTCGAAGACGGCAATATGCTCATGTTTGCCCACGGCTTCAACATCCACTTCAATCTTGTTGTTCCCCCGAAAAACATTGACGTTACCATGGCCGCTCCCAAAGGCCCCGGACACACTGTCCGCAGCCAGTATCAAGAGGGCAAAGGTGTTCCCAGCCTTATCGCTGTTTATCAGGACTATACCGGCAAGGCAAAGGACTATGCTCTTGCATACGCTTCCGGAATCGGCGCAGGCCGCGCAGGAATTCTGGAAACCAGCTTCCGCGAAGAAACCGAAACCGACCTTTTCGGTGAGCAGGCTGTCCTTTGCGGCGGCGTAACCGAGCTGATGAAGGCAGGCTTCGACACTCTTGTTGAAGCAGGCTATGAGCCCGAAATGGCTTACTTTGAGTGTATTCACGAGATGAAGCTCATCGTTGACCTTATTAACAGCGGTGGCTTTGCGATGATGCGTTACAGCGTATCAAACACAGCGGAATATGGTGATTATCGTATAGGCAAACGTCTTATCACAGACGAGACCCGTAAGGAAATGAAGAAAGTTCTGCACGAAATTCAGGACGGCACCTTTGCCGGCGAGTTCATGCAGGAATTTTCCGCAGGAAGAAAAGTTAAGTTCCTTGCCACACGCAGACTTGAGAGCGAGCATCCTCTGGAGAAGGTTGGAGCCGAGCTTCGCAAGATGATGTGCTGGCTGAAGAAATAATTAATTAGTAAGCAGTTTAGCTTAACCCAGTAAGCAACTTGCTTAACCAAAGCTACCAACCATTTCTCTTTTCTACGTTGAAAAGAGAAATGGTTTTTAGCAATTTCCGTAGAGAAAAGACACCAAAGAGATTCGACACTTTGGAAACCCAGAGTTTAAATGACGCTTCGCTTCTCCCTCACGCCGCCTTACGGCGGAAAATGCCGCGCTCCACGTCGCTAGTCGCGCTGGAAAAGCGACGGGCAAGAAGATTTGCTCTTTCGAACTTTGTAGTCGCGTTGGAATGGCGGTAGATGTAAACTGAACCACAACTTTTGTCCATATGTGGCGCAACCTTAAGGTTTAGGGTGGATTCCAAAGGGGGCGGCTTTTGAAAAGCCCCTTTGGCGCTTTCTTCTTTGAAATTAAAAATCATTTCTTCTTTTCACGAAAGAAGAAATGATTTTCAGCCTTTCCACCATCTAAGAGTGGTGAAAAACTCTCTAATAAGGAGCATTGAAATATGAAAAGTGATAATGTGAAATCCGGTATTCAGCAGGCGCCTCACCGCAGTCTGTTCTATGCTCTCGGCTTTACTAAAGAGGAGCTAGAGCGTCCGCTCGTGGGAATCGTAAGCTCTTATAACGAGATTGTGCCCGGACATATGAATCTCGATAAAATCACCGAGGCCGTCAAAACAGGCGTTCTTATTGCAGGGGGTACGCCGATAGTGTTTCCCGCAATCGCCGTCTGCGATGGTATCGCAATGGGACATGAAGGCATGAAATATTCTCTTGTCACGAGAGATTTGATAGCTGACAGCACCGAATGTATGGCGCTAGCCCACCAATTCGATGCTCTCGTGATGATTCCAAACTGCGATAAAAACGTGCCCGGGCTTCTTATGGCGGCGGCTCGCGTGAACGTCCCCACTATTTTTGTTTCGGGAGGACCGATGCTTTCCGGAAACCTTGACGGCAAACGCACCTGCCTAAGCTCAATGTTCGAGGCGGTTGGCGCATATCATGCTGGAAAGATGAATATGGAGGAAGTAGAAGCCTATGAAAATGCGGCTTGCCCGACCTGCGGATCCTGCTCCGGTATGTACACCGCAAACTCCATGAACTGCGTAACAGAGGCGCTTGGTATGGCGCTTCGCGGAAACGGAACAATCCCTGCCGTGATGTCGGCAAGGCTTCGTCTTGCAAAGCACGCAGGCATGAAGGTCATGGAGTTGCTCGAAAAGAACATTCGTCCGCGCGATATTATGACAGAGGCGGCGTTCCACAACGCCGAAATCGTTGACATGGCGTTGGGCTGCAGCACTAACACGATGCTGCACCTTCCGGCAGTTGCGCATGAGGCGGGCGTTACAATCAGCCTTGACATGGCAAACGAAATTTCCCAAAACACACCGAACCTCTGCCATCTTGCACCCGCCGGTCCCACCTTCATGGAAGACCTTGACCGTGCTGGCGGCGTTCACGCTGTTATGGCAGAACTGAATAAAAAGGGATTTTTGGATACCTCGGTTATGACCGCAACGGGCAAAACGCTGGGTGAAAACCTTATCGGTGTCAAAAACCTTGACCCCGAAGTCATTCGTCCCATTGAAAACCCGTACTCGCAGTTCGGCGGTATTGCGGTGCTCAAGGGAAACCTTGCGCCCGAGGGCTGCGTCGTTAAGCAGTCCGCAGTTGCGCCCGAAATGATGGTTCATCAGGGACCCGCAAGAGTATTCGACAGCGAAGACGAGGCAATTACTGCCATAAACGGCGGCAAAATCGTTTCTGGTGACGTTATTGTTATTCGCTATGAGGGACCAAAGGGCGGACCCGGAATGCGCGAAATGCTCAACCCGACAGCCTCAATCGCAGGCATGGGTCTGGACAAAACCGTTGCGCTAATTACTGACGGACGTTTTTCCGGTGCAACACGCGGCGCTTCTGTCGGTCACGTTTCGCCCGAAGCGGCGCTCGGCGGAAATATCGCACTTGTCAAAGAAGGCGACACAATTTCCATCGATATTCCGTCTTGTAAGATTGAGCTTCTCGTTTCGGAAGAGGAATTGAATGTACGCAGGGACGCTTGGGTTTGTCCCGAACCCAAGATTAAAACAGGCTACCTTGCGAGATACACAAAAATGGTAACAAGTGCTGCACAGGGCGCAATTCTCCAATAAGGAAACTTTATAATAAAAAGTGTCTCAATCGGAGATGATGTCTTGTTGAGACACTTTTATTTTAGTTTTCGGCACTGTTTAGTTGACATACGCCGGTTTTGTGGTAAAATATGCGTTGCATCAGAAATGCGCGTGTATATTGAGCGCTTGATGCGTATTTCTTGTCGATTTGAATTGGGGGAATTTTCGGTGGAAGAAAAACCTTCGGTAGTACGCAAGTTTTTTAATAAGTATCGCGAGATAATCATGTACTGCATTTTTGGCGGTATAACCACAATCATAAACTGGCTTGTTTACAGTATCTATGTTCGCGTTGTGCCTGCAAATGACTATGCTTCCGGTTTCCCAACTTGGTTCCAAGAGCTTGTCGTTTCGCGCTTGCATCTCGATATTAAACTACTATATGCAGGTGTTATCGCATGGATTGTCGCGGTTTTAGTCGCGTTTGTCACAAACAAGCTATGGGTCTTTGAATCAAAGAGTTGGAACGCAAAGCTAGTACTCGGAGAAGCACTTACCTTTTTCGGAGGACGTATCGCGACGGGACTTCTTGAGGTTGTCGCTGTTCCCGCCTTTGTCGCGTGGGGCTTTGATGTTACGCTTTTCGGAGTGGACGGACTGCCGGCGAAAATTGTTATTTCCGTTGCCATTGTCATTCTAAACTATATTCTGAGTAAGTTTATATCCTTCAGGAGCCGAGAATCTCTGACGAAAGATAGTGAGCAAGACAAATGATAATAAGAGCACCCCTAAGTCAAAGACTTAGGGGTGCTCTTATTTTTGATTCATATCGACTTAAGGATAATCAAAAAATTACTTGAATAGCTTTGCCTTTCTGAATATAACAAAAACAATAAGACTCAGCACTGCGGAGGCTGCCACGACAATGGGGAATCCCCATCCGGTTTGCGTTAAGGGCATCGCAGCAATATCAACGTTCATTCCGAAAGCGCTGAAGACCATGGTGGGGATTGCCATAACCACGGTAATAATTGCAAGAACCTTCATGACTATGTTCAAGTTGTTGGATATTACAGAGGCAAAGGCATCCATCATTCCGCTTAAAATTCCGCTGTAGATGTTCGCCATTTCTATCGCCTGCTTGTTTTCAACTATAACGTCATCCAAAAGATCGGAATCGTCAGGATATTTTTTGATAACGTCATATCTGAAGAGCTTTTCAAGAACGGCCTCATTGGAGCGGAGAGCCGTGGTGAAATACACAAGGCTCTTTTCAAGCTTGAGCAGTTCAATCAGTTCGTGATTTTTCGTTGATTTATGGAGTTTATTTTCGACCTCATCGCTTTTCCTGTCGATATTGCTGAGGTATTGCAAATAAAGCGTTGCTGTGCGATAAAGAACCTGCAGTATAAAGCGAGATTTCATGTAAGTGAAAAAATCTCGTACTTTTACGGATAAGAAATGTCTTAATATCGGCGTGTCCTCGCTGCATACCGTTATTACGGCTTCCTTGGTAACAATAATGGAAAGCGGGATGGTGGTATAGAGCTCTGTTTCATTATGTTCCTCGATTGTGGGGATGTTGACGAGTACCATGGTGTAATTTTCGTCGGTTTCGATGCGTGAGCGCTCATAGGTATCCAAGGCTGCTTTGAGTACATCTGGGTCAAGCTCGTAGAAGCTTGACATTTCTTGCAACTCGGCATTACTAGGATTAATCATCGAAACCCAGCAGCCGTTTTCATGGTTGTCGATTTTTTCGAGGCGGCTGCCAATGGAGGTGTAGTAGCTTATCATTGTGCTTCATTCCTTTCATAGCCTCGCACGGGGCAAGGTTATGAAAGACCCAGACCCATACGACTATATTCTTTTTTTGTTTGGGTATGTACTGTCTGGTAACGGGTCGGACTTCATTGTTTACACTTCCTTTTTATTAACCGTTTTTTAAAGCCGAAACGCGGTGTAGTCCAGAATTGATATGCTGACGAATTCTTTTAATAATACACGCTAGGTTAACGCTCTAGAAACTGGTTTCATGTTATTTTAAGTCTCTGCGCCTGTTTTGTCAACTTTTATACGTAAAGTTTAGCTTTTTCACAAGCTTAACAAGCTCATACCATAGGACGGAAACGGCAGCGATGCCTAGGCAGGTGAAGAACTGAGCAGCGGATAGAGCTTCGAGTTTCAGGAACGAGTTAATAGGTGTGTACAGGATAGCGCAGAGCCCCACAACGGTAAAGATGTTAACTGCCCACATAACCTTATCCTTTGCAAGCCGAATCATGGACATAAAAGCAAAGTCTCGGTCGGAGCTGTTTACCTGAACTAAAAACAGGTTGGAGAGCATTATTATGGCCAGACCCATAGCGCGCGCTATGGGCGCGTTTTCGGAGTTTCCGGCAAGCATATAGAAATATGTGCCGAAGGAAGCTGCGAAGATAATGAATCCCTGAAGGATGCTCTTTGTAAGGATTTTTGCGTTGATGATGTTTTCTTTGGGGTTGCGCGGAGGACGATCCATTATATCTTTTTCTGCCGGTTGACGCTCCAGAACGATCGAACAGGTGGGGTCAATAATCAGCTCAAGCAAAACTACGTGCAGGGGCAGAAGCAAAAGTGCTGAGGGAGAAATGCCCATTATAGGCGCGAGCAGTGAAGCAAACGCGATGGGGATATGTATCGTAAAGACATATCCTACGGCTTTGCGGATGTTGTCATAAATTCTTCTGCCGTCGCTGACTGTTTCAACAATTGTTGTGAAGTTGTCGTCCATAAGGATAAGGTCTGCCGCCTCGCGCGAAACCTCGCTTCCTCGTTGGCCCATGGCGATGCCGACGTCGGCGTATTTCAAAGCCGGAGCGTCGTTAACGCCGTCGCCCGTCATGGCAACGATTTCGCCGTTTTCCTTGAAGGCCTTAACAATGCGCATCTTGTGCTCGGGGATAACGCGGGAGAAGATGCTGACGTTCTTGACCTTCTCGCAAAGCACTTCGTCGCTCATGGCGTTTAGCATATCGCCTGTAATAATATTTTCGTAGTCGTGCATGCCGATTTTCTTTGCTATGGAAGAAGCGGTAATGCCGTTGTCGCCCGTTATCATAACAACGCGGATGCCTGCCCTGTTGCAAATTGCGATGTCGTTTGCGATACCTTCTCTCGGGGGGTCGGAAAGCCCGATAATCCCAAGTAGCGTGAGCGCGCAGCAGCTGATGTTTTCGGGAATATCTGCCTTGGTCTGAGGCTTCATGGTTGCAACTGCTATAACACGAAGCCCCTCCTTGGACATTTCCAGAATCTTGTGATCGGCTTTCTCCCGCTCTTCGTTTGTAAGGTGACATACAGTCAATATTTTTTCGGGAGAACCCTTTGCGGCAATTATGATTTCGCCGTTTCTTTGCCAGACGTGGCCCATCATTTTCAGCTCATTCGTAAAGGCGTATTCTGTGATAAGCTTTCCGCTGAAAAGGTGCTCCGTTGTAATGCCGTGGCTGTCGCAGTAGGTGAGCATGGCCTTTTCCATCGGGTCATAGGCATCTGTTTCACAGCCGAGTCCCATGGTTTCAATAAGCTCGTGGTCGTTATCGTTTAATGCCCAAGTGTCGGACACGGTCATGCGGTTCATCGTGATGGTTCCGGTTTTGTCAACGCAAAGAATAGAAACGGCACCCAGAGTTTCAACGGCCGGAAGCTTGCGCACAAGAGAGTTTTTCTTTGCAAGACGCCATGCGCCCATGGAGAGGAAAACTGTGAGGATGACGGGGAATTCCTCTGGAATCATTGCCATTGCAAGGGTGATACCCGAAAGAACGCTTTCGATGAGTCTTGCGCCTGTGGTGTGGTAGGGAATGTTGAAGTAAGTGAACACTCCCACGAGAGCGAAAAGCACGGCGGCAATTCCGGCGCAGAGCTTCACGAGCTTTCCAGTCTGCTTTTGCAGAGGGGTGTCCTCAACCGGAGCAGCGGCCACATTAGCGCCGATTTTGCCATATTCGGTGGTGGCACCGATTTTATCGACCAGAACATTTGCCGTACCTTGAGTTACGAGTGTACCGGCATAGCAATAGTCGCGTCGCCAATAGTCCGCTGTCGGATCCGCTGTTTCGGTATTAATTTTCCACACGCCCTCGGCCTCGCCGGTAAGCGACGATTCGTCCACGCACAGGTCGTTGCACTTGATTACAATGCCGTCGGCGGGGATTTTCACACCCTCATAAATCATCATCAGATCACCGGGGACAAGGTCAACGCTTGCGATAACTTTTTCCTCGCCGTCTCGTATAACCTTAACCTGCGGTGCGGATAAATCCCTAAGTGCGCTTAGGGTTCTATCTGTTTTCCACTCCTGAATAATGTCGATACTGATGATGCCTAAGACGAAAATCAGCATAATTGCGCCGTCGCGCGGTTCACCGAGGATAAAATAAATAATCGCAGCCACAATTAGCAGCAAAAACATTGGCTCGCAGATAATATGGAAGGCTTTTATAAAAAAGCTTTCCTTTTTCTGCGGGGTCAATTCGTTTTTGCCGTATTGCTCCTGCAATTTCTCGGCTTCGGCAGATGTTAGTCCTGCCTTGTTTAGTTTGGTGTCTGTCATAACAGTTACCTCCGTTTTTGCCTTCCGGCATTCGTATGATAGCTCTATGGCACTTCATTCAAGGTCTATCCGCCTATACGTACAAAAAAAGCACGTCTGCGGAACATACTACTGTCCCACAGACGCGCGTCAACGCAATCTGTTGCCGTCTTTCCACGGCCCGGCCCCATGACCGAATAATCGGTTCATCGCCTGCTCAGTTTGTACTGTTGATCTCGCATTTCTATTACGAAATGTAATGCAGTGCAAAGAGATTGTTTTTAGAATCTAACATACTAATATGCTTTTGTCAAGAAAAGATATGGAGCGTAAATATACGGTCATCATAAACTGAGTTTGGTTTTGGTAGCTGTCAGTCAGCCTTTGGTTGGGCACAGTCGGCAGGCTGTCCTTGCAGCATTGTAAGCCCATGGTCGAGAGCGGGCAATACTGCGTTCAGATTTTCCTTTGCGGCTTTTGGCGAACCGGGCAGGTTAATGATAAGCGTGCCCTTGCGAATTCCTGCCTGTGCGCGCGAGAGCATCGCGCGGTTTGTAATTTGCAGAGAGGCATAACGCATGGCTTCCGGTATTCCGGGGGCCATTCTTTCGCAGACGGCAAGAGTTGCCTCAGGCGTAACATCGCGCGGAGCAAAGCCAGTTCCGCCCGTGCTTACAAGCAGGTCGGCCATGTGATGATCCGCGATCTCTCGCATAGCGGTTTCAATTTGCGCCTGTTCATCGGGGACAATGGCAGTGTATGCAATGGAGTATCCCGCCTCCTTGAGGATTCCGGTGACGAGCGGGCCTCCCTCGTCGGGGCGTTCACCGCGATAGCAGCGGTCACTGATGGTTAGAACGGCGGCTTTATACATCACAATTCCTCCTTATCGTAATAGCAAAATATTCTGAGGAGCTATGGAAACCGTGACATTTTTCTTGTCTTGGCGTGCTGTCCACAGCTCTTTTTTAATTTCCATTCGAAGCGTAGGCGAATTCGGCAAAGAACCCAACGGGCGCAGAATGATGATTGTTGAAAACACGTTGTCCATTGTTCGCACGACCGAACAGGGAATCGCATTTTCGTCGTTATTATCTGCAAACCCTATGTGGTGCGCACGCAGACCGATAGCGGATATATCAGAGCCGACAGGATGAGCGCAGTTTAAGGTGAGGTTCCAGCACGGAACTTTGATTAAGCTATTATCAGCAAGAGCGGCAACGACATTTTTGCAACCCGAAAGCTTGGCGGCGGACACGGTTTTCGGGTCGTAGAACAAATCGTTCGGTGTGACAACGCTCTGAGATTTGCCATCGTCCAATATGCAAACACGATTACAATTGCGAAAAACCTCGTCCCTATCATGGGACACCCACATAACATTACCGCGAAAGCTGTCAAGCGTATCCGCCAGCTCCTGCTCAAGTTGAGCTTTCAGATAGCTGTCCAGCGCGGAAAACGGCTCGTCTAAAAGCAGTATTTCGGGGTCGGAGGCCAGAATTCTTGCCAGAGCCGCACGCTGCTGCTGTCCGCCGGATAGCTGTGCAGGTCTGCTCGAGGCAACATTTTGCAGTTGATATGTTGACAAAAGCTGTGCTACAACTTCGGCTTTTCGGGACTTATCCCTGACTGCCGAGCTGATGTTTTGAGCAACGCTCATATTCGGGAAAAGAGCGTACTGCTGGAAAAGGTAGCCCACGCGGCGCTCTTGAGGCGGCAGATGGATTTTCTTTTCGCCGTCAAAGAAAACCTTTCCGTCTAACTCAATGTGTCCTTCGTCGGGCTTAATTATACCGGCTATACAGCGAAGCGTAACGCTTTTACCGCACCCTGATGCCCCCAAAAGCCCGAGAACCTCGTTCTCGGCTTTGAAGTTTACGCTCAGGCAAAAGTCTCCGAGATGCTTTTTGATATCTACTGAAAGTGACACTATGCAACCACCCCCTTTGCCGAACGCTGCTTCTTCTCAAGGAGGTTGATTGCCAGCAGCACAACGGCGGAAATGGCGATGTTGATAAGCACCCAACGAAACGCGAGAGCGTCATCGCCTGTTCGCCAGAGCTGATAGACCGTAGTTGAGATGGTGGCTGTCCTTCCGGGGGTATAACCGGCAATCATAGAAGTAGCCCCATATTCGCCCAGCGCACGGGCAAAAGAAAGCACCGTGCCGGCAAGAATTCCCTGCCTGCAGTAGGGCATCCTTATACGCCAAAAGACATATGTACCGGACAGTCCGAGCGTGTAGCCCGCATCTGCAAGCGTTTCGTCAAAGCTCTCAAACGCTCCGCGTGCCGTGCGGTACATCAGCGGGAGCGCAACTACAACCGATGCAAAAATTGCCGACCACCAGGTCATTACAAGCCGCAAATCAAAATGTTCGAGAAACCACATCCCAATCATGTGTTTTGGGCCGAGAAGCCTAAGCAGCAGATAGCCAACAACTGTGGGGGGCAGAACCAGGGGCAGGGTTAGAAGCACGTCCAGAACACCCTTTATCAGGCGCGGAGTTTTCGCTATATAATAGGCCGCAAAAATGCCGACGAAAAAGATAACGACTGTTGAAATCGCGGCTATGCGGAGCGAATTATAAAGCGGATACAAGTCCATAGGCGACCTCCCAAGCAGAAAGTGTAAACTTATCGTTTAATCGGAGAAACGGAGAATTCCTTTTAAGGCTTTCCCCGTTTTCCATATTTTTAAAGATAGTGCTCATTAATTATAACTATTTTACCGCTAAAAATCCAACTTTTTCAAACATTGCCATTGCTTCGTCAGTTTTGAGAAAATCCAGAAATGCCTTTGCTGCGTCGGCGTTCTTGCTTGTCTTAAGCACTGCCGCAGGATAGATGACCTGCTTGCACATATCTGTGGTTGCGGTGTCAACAACTGTCAGCCCTGCGGAATATGCGTCCGTTGCATATACGATACCGCAATCAACGGTACCTTCGGTTACCTGAGTTGTGACTTCCTTGACATTTGAGCCATAGGTGATTTTTCCGGCGCTTTCAAGCGCGGCAATATCCAGTCCAAGGTACTTTATGATATCGAGAGAATAGCTGCCGACAGGAACATCGCTGTTACCGAGAGCTATGAGCTTTGCATTATCAATATCGGCAAATTTCGCTATGTTTGCAGGGTTGCCTTCGGGGACAACAAGGACGACCTTGTTTTCAAGTATGTTTACGCGAGTATCGGGATTGATGAAATCAAGCTTGTCAGGATTAGCAGTGGCGTCCTTAGTGACGTCCAGCGCGTTCATCTGCTTCTGCGCGGCGGAGATGAAAAGGTCGCAGTCTGCGCCTTCAGAAATCTGAGTCATAAGTGTGCCTGAAGAATCGTATGTGGGGATTATGGTTACGTTTGGAGCGACAGTCTTATATAGTTCAATGACCTGATTGAGTGTTTCGGTCATGGAAGCGGCGGCAAATACTGTCAGTTCAACGGGTGCTGCCGAGGGCTCAGTGGATGCAGTTGGGGAGGCGCTGGACTCGGTTGCGGAAGTGCCGCAAGCGGCGAGGACAAACCCCATCATGAGTGCAAGGATAAGTGCGATAAACTTTTTCATTTCGATATGTCTCCTTTATAAAATCTCGTGTTCAACAGGCGGAAGAACCGTTAGCTCATCACCGACGCTTATTGTCCCTCCGTGTAAAACGCGGGAAAACACCCCTTCGCGGGGCATAATGCAGTCGCCCATTTTTTTAAAGATTTCACAGCCGTTATGGCATTCCTTGCCTATTTGAGTAAGCTCTAGCAAAACATCGTTGCAAGCAAAGCGGGTACCAATCGGTAAAGTTCTGAAATCAATACCGGAAACTACAAGGTTCTCTCCGAAAGCGCCGTCCTTTACTTCGGCACCCCGTGCCCGAAACTCTTCGATTTTATCATGTGAAAGAAGTGATATCTGACGGTGCCATTTGCCTGCGTGGGCATCGCCTTCAATTCCCCAGTCGGAAATGAAGACCGAAGAATTCACGTTCTTCTTTTGTGTACCCTTTTGTTCGCTGACGCAGACTGCTATTATTCTCCCCATGGTTATCCTCCAATCTGAGACATGGTGCGCTGCTCAAGAAAAGCGCCGCCCTGTTCCGTGAAAATGTGATGTTCGGGTTTTTCCCAAATGGCGTGTTTTATTGCGGCCAGTATGACCTCGTCGGGCTCGTTCATGAGCAAACGAAGCTGCACACCACAGTCGAATTGCAGACAGGTTTTGAGAAAGCCGTTTGAAGTGAGACGAACTCGATTGCACTCTTTGCAGAAGCAATTGCTTACGGCGCTGATGAACCCGACTTTGCCCGCCAGATTTTCGAACTTATAGTAGCGGCAGGGACCACAGAGTGGTTCATGCTTAAGAGGAGTCATCTCTCCGAATTTGCTCTGAAGCATAACGCGGAGCGCATCTTCCGAAAGTCCTGTTTCGTCTTTGCCCAGTCCGATTGGCATCATTTCAATGAAACGCAGTGAAAGTCTTTCATCCTGCAAAAAGCGTTCTGCCATCGGGATAATTTCCGAACTGTTTGACAGCATCGGAACGCAATTCAGTTTCACCTTAAGCTGAGGATACTTTAACGAGGCGTCAATCGAGTTTAGCACCTTGTTGACACCGCTTCGGCGAGTTATCTGCTGAAAAACATCTTCGTTAATCGCGTCTATGCTGACGTTGACTCCGTCAAGCCCTGCCGAAACAAGATCTGGCAGGTTTTCGGAAAGCAGCATACCGTTTGTTGTAAGCACGACCTTTTCAATGCCCTCGATTTCTTTGATATTTGAAACCAAGGACGAAAGACCCTTGCGGACAAGAGGTTCTCCTCCTGTAAGGCGCACTTTTTTTACGCCAAGCTGCGCAAGCAACTTAACAATACGCAGAATCTCCTCATAGCTGAGCACTTCGCTGTGCTGTATCGGCGGTACACCCTCTGCGGGCATGCAGTAGGTGCAGCGCAGATCACAGCGGTCTGTGACGGATATTCTGACATAATCTATTGATCGGCCAAAGCTATCAAGCATGGATAAACCTCTTTTACAGGTAATGTAGTTATCCGATAATTGTTCGGTTATCTGTCGTAGCTGAAATCGCCGGACTTTCCGCCATGCTTTAAGACAAGGTGTATGTTTTCAATGCACATGCGCTTGTCAATTGCTTTGCACATATCGTAAATCGTCAGCAGGGTAACCGATACGCCCGTAAGGGCTTCCATTTCCACGCCTGTTTTACCTTCTGTGCGCACGGTACAAACTGCGGTTACGGAGTTTGTACCGTCATCAATCTCAAAGTCAACGGAACATTTGTTCAAAGAAAGTGGGTGACACATAGGGATAAGATCCGAGGTGCGCTTCGTTGCCATTATTCCCGCGACGCGCGCTACTCCGAGGACGTCTCCCTTTTTGGAACTGCCGTTTTTAATGGTCTCTATTATTTCCGCACATACTTTTATGCTGCCCTGCGCAACCGCCGTTCTTACCGTGATCTCTTTACCTGTAACGTCAACCATTATTGCGTTTCCGGACTTATCAAAGTGGTTAAATTCCATTATTGCGCCTCCGAAATATTTACTGTTTTGAACTTCCGCTCAACATGGGTAGGGGTCATCTTCCGAAGGGGCAGACGGGGAAGCTGCAGGTTTCACAGCCCAAACACAGGCCGCCGTGCCCAAGGCTTGAGAAGTCCTCACGCGTAATGCGAATGTCTGCAACAATGCGTGGTAAAAGCAGATCAAATATCGTCGCCTTAGCATACATAACGCAGCCGGGCAGACCGAGCACCGGTGTGCCGTCGTCATAATATCCAAGCAGCAGCATTGCGCCGGGAAGCACGGGCGCACCGTAACGGACAACGTTTGCGCCGCTGGCGCGGATTGCTCCGGGGGTGCTGTCGTCGGGGTCAACGCTCATACCGCCTGTGCAGATGACAATATCGGCGCCGCTTGCCTTTGCTTTGAGGATTTCGGCAACGACCTTTTCCGGTTCATCGCCCACAATTGCGTGGTGAATTACCGAAATGTCATATGCCTCCAGCTTTTTGGCGACAACGGGGGTAAAGGCGTCCTTGATTGTGCCGTTTGCGACCTCGCTGCCTGTCGTGACAATCGCGGCGGTGCGCTTTTTGTAAGGTACGAGGCGAAGAAGGGGAACAGTACCGACAGCTTCCTCGGCGGCTTTCAGCTTTTCGTCCTCTATAACAAGAGGAATTACGCGCATTCCCGCAAGCTTGTCGCCTTTGTGTACGGCTGTGTTACCGTGTCGGGTAGCAATCATCACTTCGTCCTGACTGTTTACCCAGCACAGACGCTCGGCATCGACCATAAACAGTCCGTCGCAATCAGCGATAAGCTCAATTTTTCCTTCTTTCGGTTCCGTAGAAGTCATGTTCTCGTTTTTGCACAGAGCCAAAAGCCTTCTTGCGGCGTCATCCTCATGCAGAACGCCGGGGACCATTTCCCAGACGTAGAGGTGCTCCTTTCCCATAGAAAGTAGCACAGGGATGTCCTCCTCGACAACAACATGTCCTTTACGAAAACGGGCGTCCTTTTTAACGCCGGGGATTATTTGAGTGAGATCGTGACAGAGAATGTGACCGAGCGCCTCAGTTGTGTTAATTAGCTTCATCCTATCCACACTTTCAGCCCGAAAAAGGGCACTTGTATTTCAGAAAATCAACATTCAGAAATTTGGCTTACTCTGCTTAAATCTATCTTAAATATAGTTTACACCGCTTTTATTAATCTTTCGAGTTATTTCAAGAAACAACTCGGCGTGATGAAAAAATGACGCATAAAACCGTCATTTTCATTTTAGCACCATCCGGTACAAAGAAATAGAGTTGCGAACTATAGCGGCAACTTGAGTTACACTCGATGTTTTTATTCTGTTTGAACCATTTATACAGGCTCGCAAACAGATGAAAGACTAATCCGAGAAATGGCTTTCAAAGCTTTCGTCCACGAACTGGCGGCAGGTTGCTTCAAACTGCGAAAAACTCCCTAACAGCCACTCTCCCTTTTGAGTAAGTGCGGTCGAGCCGCCATCAATTCCGCCCTGACTGCTACTCACGACGCTTGAACCTACGCCATTGCTGATTTGACGCAGAGTTTTCCATCCCTTGCTGTATGACATCTTCAGGCGGCTGCAGGCTGTTTTAACAGAACCCGTCTCGCGAATAAGGCGCAGAAGCCTTGCCTCATCCGGACCGAAAAACTCATTTTCTCTCGCAAGGCGTAGGGTGAGAATCGGCCTGAACAATTGGCTGTTGTGACGCTGAACAAGCTCGTCGTAGTCGCTGGGTGTGTCCATATCATAAAGGATGCCTTCGTCATAAACTGGGACTGTCTGTTTTTCCGCCCCTGAAAATTCCAAAGCTCCGCGAAGTCCGTCAGCTCCATTGTAATTAAGAATGGACTCAATAATGCTACTCCTCAGAAGCAAAGGGTGCCCTTCGTTGCCATTGCATACGGGAATAGCAAAGTCAGCATCGTGCTCAAGCAATTGGGCAACGGTTTGAGCCGTAAATAAGGGAACGTCTATGGGCGTAAACAGAACGCGGTCACACTTATCTTTAATATATTCAAGACCGATTCTAGCGGAATCAATCATTTGAGTGGTGGCATAGTTTTCGTTGCGTACAAAGACGGCGCCGGACTTTGAAAGGTGCTTTTCCAGCATATCCGCCTGATTTCCGGTTACGACCACAACGAGCTCCACTCCGGATTGCTGTAGTGTTGAAATAATCCTTTTTGCAACGCTTATAGAGCCGATTTGAAGCATAGGCTTAAAGGCTCCCATGCGTGAACTCATGCCGGCCGCCACAATTACAGCTCCGGTTTTCATAACATCTACTCCCTTTCACCGAGTGAACGAAGCCATGCTCTGTTCGCGTCGAAAATGTCTCTGCATTTGAATAATGTAATTATATTATACAGCATTTTCGATTTTTGAAAAGAAGATTTTTTGCGCTTCATGATAGCGCACAATTTATTGTGAGAAACGACTTTCAGGACTTTTCAATAATGCCTCAAAAGAAGGGACTGTTGCAAAACGAAAATTTATGGAGGAATTATATCATGTAAAAATTCATGATTCTTGCCTTGGCAATGGTCATTTTTCTTAGCATCGGGTCTTTTGCCACCGCTGATGAAATAACAGACAAGCAGAAGGCAACTGACTTTCTGATTAGCACCGGATGGACACAAAGTGACATTGATGATTTGCTAACCGATGAATCTTTGTTAGTATATACTGATGCAATTTCCTCAGTAGTGTCTGAAAAATCGTATTTTAGGGTTAACGGGACAGGAGCGACCAAAATATCTAAAAAAGAAATTGATGCGGGTGTTAAAGTAGCAAAAGAAGTACAAGCTCAAAACATTGAAAAAATGCAAGTTGAAGCTGCTGCTGCAAAAACTCCCGATACAACTAGCACTGAAGAAAAGGTTTCTCTTTCTTCTATTAACCCTGTAGCTACAACCGATGGCTATATGGAGTATTATGTTCAGTCATCAGATTTGGGCAATCACAAATTCGTATTCAGTAAGCAATCAAAGCGACAACTACAAATACAAAAGCTACCACAGAGATAACTGATGTCAGACAGCCGCTGTTGGACGAGGGGCCTTTTCCTCCCCCGCCTTTTTGGCTCTCTTTAAATACCTTGTAGTTTACAAAGCTGCTGGGTCCGCTTCCGAATGATCCGAATCCATTTGACATATACAAGCCCCTTCCTCAAGCTGCTTTTTAATGGAGAATAATAGTCCGCGACTAACCCTTTATCGAGCTTGATACATCTGTCCGATAGCCTCAACGTGCACCCGCATCTGCGAAACAACGCTCTCCGGCGCGATTACCCGCACGCCGTTTCCGAAGCCGCAGAGCCAGCCGAAAAACTGCGGTGAAATCGCAACTTCCGTATTTACTCGGAAATGCTCGCCGCCGGAAGGAATGAGAGTCATATCTTTTCCAAAACGATCGATTACAGCTCCGGCAAGGCTGTTTGAAAATTCCAGAGTTACCCGATCCTCTTTGCCGGTGAACATCCCGAAGTGTGTTCTCGAATAGGCTGCTAGGTCCAGATTATCGAAATGCTCACGCCCATCTCTCTTTTCCTTAGAAACGGATATCTCCATCATTTTATCTACGCGGAAGTGCTTTATAATGCCGGCTTCGCTGTCAACGCCTATCATATAGTAGTTTTCATCGTCCCATGTCAACGCAAAGGGACTGACGCAATACTGTGCGCCGCCGTGCTTACATACTCGCTCCTTGCTTATGGAATATTCAAAGTACTTGAAGCAAATTTTGCAGTCTGTGGCTATGCCGCTATGTATCTCATCTACATTGTAATAGATTGACTCATTCATGTTCTTGATACGGTTTTTGACGTAGACCTGTCGGTGCAAAAGCTGCGCCTCATATACGCTGGCAAGACCTTCTATTTTCTTTATGAGCGCCATGGTCTTTTTCTCAGTGATGAATTTGGAGGACTGTACGCTGTCCACAAGCAGTTTTAGTTCGGGAAGTTCAAACTCGCGGCTTGCAATATAATAGCCGCCGTTTGCTCCGCGCTGCTGATTAATATCCAGTCCGAAAAGCCGAAGTGACTCGAGGTCATCATAGATGCTTTTGCGCTCGGCGGAGATGACATTAGCCTCCAGATGCACTAATATTTCGATCATTGATACAGGATGCCGCTCATCGGATTTTTCGAGCAGTAGCTGCATGATGAAAAGAAGCTTAAGTTTCTGGTTACGACTTTTTGGCATAGTTCATCCCTCCGAAATCATTTATATATCAAGTTGTGTCCAATATAACAGACAACCTCAGTATACGGGAATTGAGGAAATTTTCAAGAGATTTCCTTCAAACACGCCCTATTAGCACGGTAACTATCTTCGCGCGACTTTTTTCCTTCTTTCGTATAACCCTCCACACCAAATATCCTGTTTCGAATAATGTAATCAGCCCAAAATACCACAAACCTTCGAGATGAAGGTTGATGAATAAACTCGTGAAACACAATATAGGCGAGATAACTGCAATAAATGCTAATGCAAAAATAAAAGCCAGCAAACCGAGTTTTTCTGAATTGAATGTCGACTTGCTTGTTCCCGAACCATATCGGCTTGATGAATATGAATCCTCTAATTGCGGTGCGGTGTAGCACATAAAAGGGTCAACAACAATACCGACTAAACTGACAAAATATCTTCTCATAAAAATTCCCACCTTTTTATTTCTTTATGGTGAGATCATATCTATTCAATTGTCCCATATAACGGACTTATATATGTGTCTGCCCAGTGTTAAATAACTATTGTCACACTCCAAAAAAACGGAGTTGCGGCATGAAGAACACTTCTGTTGTTTGGGAAGAATCAAAAACCCAGATAGAAATAGACGTCAACCGGTGCTGTCCCAATTTTTTCTTTGAGACAGCACCAGTATTTTCGTCGGGTGTTAATTGAGATAAGCAGCTCCCATATTGCGCTCTTCTCTGTTAAGCGGCAAGGCGGGTCATTACAGTCGCACCCATGGCGCGGCTAGCTGTTTCGTCGGGAGCGAAGGTTGTAGCCGTATCTCCCATCATCAGCCCCTTCGCCGTGCAGTATGCGACTCCGGCCTTGGTCCAATCGTCCACTGAGGCAGCGTCGGAATACTTGAGGGTAAGGTCGGTTTGCGCTGCCGCGCCCTTATAAACTGCATAGCGATAGAGAACCGCTGCCATCTGCTCGCGCGTTAGTGTATCGTCCGGCGCAAAGGTGGTGGCTGTCACGCCCTCGACCACCTTGTTCTGATAGGCCCAAAGCACGGCACTGGAGTACCATTGACCATCCGTGCAATCGGCAAATGCGCTCGAGACGTTGCCGGTCACTGACGGAGACCCCGCCATACGATAGAGCATGGTGACAAGCATTGCGCGGGTCATGGCGGATTCGGGTTCGAAGACGGTTTTGGTAACGCCGTTCATTATGCCCTTGGTGTAGACGTTCTGGATTGCGGTATAGTACCAGTCGTATGAGGCAACGTCCGCAAACGGGCTAACTATGAGTGTAATACGGTTCTGCGATGTGCCGTAGGTCGCTGGCACAACGCCCATGAGTGTATCGGTTATATAGGCGATGAGTACCTGATTGTCGAGCATTACATTTTCGAGTGTGTACTTATTGTCCATGAACATGTTGATGCCGTCGCCACCGGACTTGAGCATATAGTTGTGGGAGGCAAGCGTGTAGGTCTTGGTAAGCACAATAGGCTCATAAGCACCGGTGGTCTTGTTCATAACCGTGACGTTGCTTACGCGGCGCCGACCCTCGACGCTGACAAACATCTTTTTATCGTCTATCTTGACGGTCGAGGGGAAGGTGGTGTCAACTGTAAATTTAATACCGGAAGCTTGCAGGAAGCCGCCATTTTCGTCGGGGCAGACGCGCGCAGACATTTCAAGCGCGTCGACAATCTCCTGCCCTGTCGCCTGACAGACGCACAGCGTGTTTCCAAAAGGGTTGACGGCAATTATCTGCTCATATGTTATATCGCCTGCGGCAATTTTGTCACGCACGCCGCCGCCGTTAACCCAGCCGATATCGGCTCCGCCGACTATACGATAAGCGTCGGCAACAAGGTCGCCCATGTTGGTTTCCTTGCTGCGGACAGCGCGGGTACCGTCTGCATTGTTGATGGTGAGTTCGACGGAGGTTTTGGCAACCACTGTCTTAAGCAGCGCCGCGTTCTGTGCCTTGATATCGGCTACATAGGCAGCAACGGTGCTGTCCTTCGTCGTGTAGTCCTTGACAAGCTCACTTGTAACGGTTCCGTCGGTCTTGATAACGAGCTTGCCGATATTTGCAATCTTTGTACCGGTAGAGGTCAGAATGACGGTTTTTCCAACCTTGTCAGTGACGTTCTGGGAGGCAATAACACTGTGGGAGTGTCCGTCGATGAAGGCGGTCAGTCCCGAAACGTTAGTGATGATATCGGTGGAACGCCAGGGGGCGCTCTGCGTGTCTATGCCGTTGTGTCCGACTGCTATGACGTAATTTGCTCCGGCGGCCTTCGCAGAATCAACGGCGGTCTGTACGGCATGGTAGAGGTCCTGCCCGTTGTTGCCTTCGCAGAAGCCATAGATATAATTTCCGCTGGAATTCTGGAAGTAAGTAGGGGTGGATTTGGAGAAAGTCTCGGGCGTGTCGACGCCGACATAGGCGACCTTCACGCTGCCGTAGGTTATCATTTTGTAGCTGTCAAAAACGGGCTTGTTTGTCTTGAGGTCGAGGAAGTTGCAGCAGATATAGCTTGTTTTCTGTAGCTTAGACAGCTCGAGGAAACGCGCCATGCCGTAGTCGAACTCATGGTTACCGGGTACGATGACATCGTAGCCAACCTTGTTCATGATGTTGACCAAATATTCACCCTTGGACAGCGTACCCATAACGCCGCCTTGTAGGGCATCACCGGCATCGACCAGCGAGACATAGTCAGTAGTTTTCAGCATATCCGTTTTGTAAGCGGCAAGTCCAGCGTAGCCAATGTTGTCATCCACGGCACAGTGTACATCGTTGGTGTAAAGAATAACGATATCCGAGTTGCCGACTGCAAATGTGCTTCCTCCGCAAAGGGCAACGATAAGAATGAGTGCCATGAACAGGGATATAATTTTTTTGCTTGTATTCATTTTTGACCCTCCTTATGCATATATTTACCAACATAAATCTGTTGTAATTATAGCACAATGTTGAGGGCGGTGGAAGTAATTATTTGTGTGATTTTTATATGATTCGTGTAAAATCGTACTTCGCATACCTTGAATTGGCCTTGTGCCAAAAACGCGGTGCACATGGCTCGTTTTGACCTATTGAAGGCGTAGAGAACGCTGGATTTCGGCTAAAAAATGAAAGTACTTCTGTTCCGATATGGCAATTCTCACTTTTTCATCGCAGTCCAGCAAAACCGCTGTCACATTCTCCCCACAGTCCACGAATACTATTGAATTTCTATTTTGTACATGATAATATTACGATAAGGCTAAGGCGCTTTAGTGTCTTGGGTTTCTGCGCTTTTTCAGGGATTAATGGTGTATCTATGCTTAAAATAACATTTGGAGGATAGGGTCATGACAGTATTTACAAACGCGGATTTTATCTCATGCGAGGCAAATAACCGTAACTTTTCAACCATGGTTGTTGACAAAGGCAGAATTGTATATACGGGAAACGAAATCCCCGCACAGTACTCCAAGGTAGAAAAAATTAATCTTGGCGGAAAATGCGTAGTTCCTGCGTTTGCGGATACACACATACATTTTGAATCCTACGCTCTTTTCATGTCGACGCTTGATGTCAGAGACGCTGTCGATTTTGAAGACATGGGGAGAATGGTCAAGGAATATTTCAAGGCAAACCCAAAAGTCAAGTTCCTTCCGGCATTTGGCTGTACAGCACATACGGTAAAAGAAAAGCGCCTGCCCGAACGGAAAGATTTGGATAAAATGACTGATGTCCCGTTCATGATAGTGAAATATGACGGTCATGCGTGCGTTGCAAACTCGGCATTTATAAACACCATGCCGGAAGCCGTCAAAAAGGACCCGGGCTTTAATGCCGAAACCGGTTGGATGTATCAAAACGCTTTCTATGGGGGCGTTAACTTTATGACAAGTAAGGTCCCTCCCACAAAAATTTTGGACAGCATAATACGCGCGTCCGATTTTATGGCAAAACGCGGTATAGCTTTGATACATAACGTTGAGGGCGTTGGCTATAAAAACGACATTGATATAACCACTATAAATTTCGTGTCAAAGGGTCTGCCGCAGGCATTTCGTATTTTTTTCCAGACCATGGATACGCAAAAGGTTGTTAAGCGCAAGTTCCCGCGTATAGGCGGCTGCTTCAGGCTGGCTCTTGATGGGTGCTTCGGCTCGGAAGATGCGGCGCTGAGTTTACCGTACGAAAACGATCCAAACAACAAGGGTTTCTTGTTGTACACACAGGAGGAAGTCAATGAATTCTGCGTTAGGGCAAACCGCCTCGGTCTTCAAATAACCATGCACGCCATCGGCGATGTTGCGGTTGATCAGGCGCTCACGGCATATGAAGCAGCGCTCAATGATTTTCCGCGGAAGGACCACCGACATATTATCATCCACGCCGACCTTATCCCCGAAGATATGCAAGTGCGCGCCGCAAAGCTTGGCATATGCATCGCGGTTCAGCCCGCCTTCCTCTACTGGAAGCATGAGCCGGCGGAATATCTTGAAAAGATTTTGGATGCTTTGCGAGTACATACATCTTGGGCGGCATATATGTCCTTTGACGAAAACGAAAGGGGCTCGCTCCAAAACGGACTTATCGCGGACTTCGTGGTACTTAGCGAAAATCCTCTTAAGGTTCCCGTTGACCGGATTGAGAATATTAAAGTTGAGGATATATATTTTTCCGGTGCAAAGTATAAAAAAAGCGTATCCGGCGCGGCAGCTTTGGTGTGCAAAGCTCTTCTGCATAAAGCCAGATAGACGTTAAAACGGCGTCAGTGCTTATCTCGATAAATCTATCCGAGAACAAAAAATTGATATATAAAAGAACACCCCCAATTGTAGTTTTTATCCTACAATTGGGGTGTTACTATAAATGCTTTTTTTACTGTCCCAAACAGCTTATCATGATACAAAAACTTGCAGCGTGGTCGTCAGCTCTCTGCCGGGTGTGCGGACGTAATTCCCGTTAAAGTACATCGCTGTCGATGCTCCGCCGTCAAGATTTACTGCGTCAATACAGCCAAGTGACAGCATAAGTTCTCGCATCTGCTGTATGGTAGCCGCACTTACAGATACAAACAAAAGCTTTCCGTCGTACAGCGTACCTATTGCCGTTCTTGGGGTTGATGATGTTGTAAATCTCGCTTCCGTAAATCCTGGCTCAAGATATGTTTCTATTACCCCATCCTTTACCAGTCTTGGTGCGCCTGATACTACTGAAACCACGTTGTTAAGAGTGAACCCTTCCTCATCCGCTTTGAAAAGATATGGCGTTAGTGACACTATATCTCCCACTATAGGCTTATGATAGTAATCTGTGGATGTATATTCGCTGCCCAACCACATGACATATCCGTTTGTCGGTATATCCAAAGTTTCTCCTGAATAGCACGGTAAAACCGCTGTAATAATGCCGTTTTCAATGGTAACTGCCGTTCCGTCACAGGTGACTTTCAAAATGCCATATGCGGGAGTATATACGACAGAGTTGAACGTGGTCTGCTGTGATGAGTTCAACTCATAGCATGACCAGTTCTTTGTCGCACTCCCCGAAACGGCCACCCTGTAGAAAAATGCTGGTCTGCCTACAATGACTTTGTTATCGGATGTAACGCCGAAGGATGTCAATCCCGTAACTCCATACATAAACTGCCCATCGCAGACAACATGTCCGATTGGAATTTTGAAACTCTCATACGCCTGAAAGAAGTTGCTGTTGATTACAACCTTCGCCCCGGATTGTGAAACAATCTTTGAAAACAAAGTTGTCGCGCCGATAGTATTGTTCACCAGAGCTGACTTAACCGTAACCTTTGGATTATTGAGGTTCACAGTTACAATATCGGCGGTCACATTTCCCGAAGGCAGCGTTACAGTTTCCCTTAAATAAACAACAGTAGAACTATCATACGGTACATATGTATAAGCAACTTTGCTTCCCAGAACTCCGCTTGCACTTCCCTGTGCTTCAGTAAAAACACCAGCTTTCACAAGCTTCTGTGCGAGAGTCGCTGACTGCCCCTTTAATGGCATTGCCAGAGCACAATATGACAGGTCCACCATATCTCCTCGATTAAACACAACATTACTAAGCGCCAAAGCCGCGTCGCTTGTCATAAGTCCGAAGCCTACCGAATCCGAAAGCGCCGTACTCCACAAAAAATCGCCGTTTCCGTCATTATAGCCCAGAGCTCGAAGAATCAGCGTAACGTAGCTCTTGGCGTCGAGAGCTGTATCAGGGCTGAAAGTCGTGTTGCTGGTTCCTTTTGTATACCCTTTCATAAAAGCATAGCCGACATATTTATCAGCCCATGAGGGAATATCTGTAAAAGGATGAGATAGGTCAGCGGATAGAGCCTCTGTTTCCTCGCCCAGCAGGCGAATGAGCATTACAAGGCCCTGAATTCGGGTCGGTATCGCATCCAGTTCATACCCCGCGCCGGTTCCCTGGAGCAGCCCCAGATTATGCAGCGCGACCGCGTTTTTTGTTGATACAACGCTACTGCCGGATGCTGCCGCAGTAATAGAGAATATAAGGGAAAAAAGCAGTATTAATACAAAACCCCAAGCATGTCGTTTGTTCATTTTTCTACCTCCAGTGTATAGTTGAAGCAACCGATGGCGCAATCTTGTCCAACCTCATTCATATAATGGTGGGATTCCTCCGGCTAAGAAGCGTGCTGCCTTATAACTTCGACAACTGCACTACTTTTTCTCTTGACCAGAACACTGATTGGATGTACTTACTGAATTTCACCCAACGACCTTGCCAATCACACGGAACTCGTCGTACTCTCCGCCCGCAATCGGGGAGTATTTGCTATTTAATGATTCAAGCATAAGGTCCGTATCGCGGGAAAGCACCTTGCAATACGCATTTCCGTTGAGGCTAAAAATTCCGCACTCGCCGTTATCTATAATCTGTCTGTGTCGCTGCCAAAAGAACTAACGGACGAAATACTTGGCAATTTGTTCTACCCCAAGGATACTCACCCTGACCAAAGCCGCAGCATGCCAGATTACGAGTACGTACATCGGGAACTCGCAAAAAACGGCGTAACACTCAGCTTGTTGTGGACATAATATTGCGAGTCGTGCAGAGCCGCTGATGATATCCATCGTCTGAGGGAACTGACGCAGACCCCTTTGACAGAAAACGCAGAACGCGAGGGCCGGATGCAACGAATCACGGAAATGACAGATTCCCTTCACGATCAGACCTATGAGTTACAGGAATCCGATGGGCATCTCACCAGAAAACCGATTGAAAAGGGCGCTGTGTTCTACGGAAAGCTCACAGTCGAATTCAAATCCGGTGTTCAGATTAGCATTGCAATAGAATAATTATGTTTTTGACTAAATATTTTGTTATATAATGCAATATTTCCTTTAATTTCGATAAATATTCTTGTATAATATTACCATCAAATAACACTAAGTAGCAAAACCATTTTTATCAACTAACACCTTGGATAGGCTACAATAAACTGGACAGCAAAAAAAGGTCATTTTAATACGAGATAAAAGAACCTAGAGCCTTCATGTCAGGATGTCACTTAACCATAAACAAGGTTGTACCCATACACCAGAAAAGAGGATAGATATGAATTCTGCTATTTTTGGTTTTCCCCTTAAGGTAACTCTAAATATGACGCGAAAAACTCGCAAAGGGGGTTAACCGATGAAATCAAAAATTCTAGATTATGTAGATTTTGAAAAGGCAAATACTTTACTCGAAGGTTTCAACAAAGCAACAGGTTTTGTAACTGCCCTTCTTGACCTTGACGGAAATATCTTGTCTAAATCGGGATGGAGGCAAATCTGCACTGATTTTCATCGGAAGAATCCCGAAATGGCTTCGAATTGCATTGTTAGCGATACGGAATTAGCTAACAAAATGAGAGCGGGCGAAAAACATCATTTCTATAAATGTATTAATGGATTGATTGATGTAGGGGTACCAATAGTAATTAGAGGTGAGCATATTGCCAACCTTTTTTCAGGTCAATTCTTTTTTGCAGAGCCTAACACTTCTTTTTTTAAAAAACAAGCCAAAATATATGGATTCGAAGAGAATTCCTATCTAGAAGCTCTCCGGGAAGTGCCTGTAATTTCAAAAGAAAACGTTGAAGTCGTAATGAATTTTTTGCAAAACATAACCCAGTTGATTATAGAAATGACAGCTGAAAAATTGGACCAGATAGATCTAAATGAAGCGATAAAAAAAAGTGAGGCAGCTCTTCAAGAGAGTCAAGTTCAGCTTAAACAGAATATGAACGATTTATTGGAATCACAGCGAATTGCCCATTTAGGAACATGGAGATTGAACTTGGCGACGAATCAGGTAGTGTGGTCGGCGGAACTTTACAAAATGTATGGTTTTGATCCAACACTTCCACTCCCATCATACACAGAGCATATGAAGTTATTCACCCCGGAAAGTTGGGATAAACTATCAACTTCAATTGAGCACACAACAACAGTTGGAATCCCTTATGAACTGGAACTGGAAACTGCAAATAAAGACAGACCGAATGGATGGATGTGGACACGGGGCGAGGCAGAAACGGATTCGAAAGGTAACATTAGTGCTATCTGGGGCGCTGCCCAGGACATCAGTGAACGCAAGCGGGCAGAGGCCGCTTTACAGGAAAGTGAAAACAGATTAATAGCCGCCCAAAAAATGGCGCATGTTGGAAACTGGGAACTTAATCTGGATACAAATTCGATTTGGGCATCTGAGGAATCTTTTAATATATATGGTATCGAGCAAATCTCGCAATATTTGTCTTTAGATATTGTACAAAACATTGTGCTACCAGAATATCGTAACCTGTTAGACCACAAACTAAGGGGTTTAATTGCACAAAGCGAAAAGTATAATGCTGAATTTGAGATAATAAAAGCAAATACCGGAAAGAAAATATTTGTTCATTCTATCGCAATACTACAGACTGATGGTAATGGAAAACCTTATAAAGTTGTCGGTACAATTCAAGACATCACTGATAGAAAAAAAGCTGAAGAAAGCCTTCTTTACACAAATTATCATGACTATCTTACAGGTCTATACAACCGAAGATTATTTGAAGAAAAAAAGAATCTACTTGATATTGAAGAAATGCTGCCATTATCGATTATAATTTCAGATATAAACGGATTAAAGCTTATAAACGACGGATTGGGCCACGCGCAGGGAGACAACCTCATTATTGAAACAGCAAAAATAATTCAGAGTTGCTGCCGCAAAAAAGGTATTTTAGCAAGAACCGGTGGAGATGAATTCAGTATACTATTACCCAAAACGGATAAGCGCACTGCTGCGGAAATTTTAAATAATATTCAAACAGCCTGTTCCAACTACAACAAAAGCCTCGCAAACGAAACTTTTTATATTAACATTTCCTTAGGCTATGGGACTAAAGGAAAATCAGACGAAAATTTTGAGCAAGTTTCCAAACTGGCGGAAGATGCTATGTACCAACGCAAACTGCTCGAGCACAAGAGTTCTCATAGCGCTATTATATCCTCTATAAAGGCGACGATGATTGAAAAAAGCAATGAAACTGAAGAGCATGCTGAGCGACTTGTCTTCTTGTCAAGGATAGTCGGTAGCGAACTAGGGCTTTCCCAATCACAACTTGACAATCTTGAACTATATGCGACACTACATGATATCGGAAAAGTGGGCATTAGTAATCATATTTTGAAAAAGCCGGGGACATTGAGCCAAGACGAATGGGTTGAAATGAAGAAACATTCTATAATCGGATACAGAATTGCAATGTCGACCCCAGAACTGGTACCAATTGCAGAATACATTTTAAGTCATCATGAAAGATGGGACGGCAAGGGCTATCCCCAAGGTCTTTCTGGGGTTAACATCCCGTTACCTTCTCGCATTCTTGCAGTTGTTGATGCTTACGACGCTATGACGGGAGACCGGTGTTATAGAAAAGCGATGCCGGCAGAAGATGCAATAGAAGAGATTAAGGGAAATGCCGGTACGCAATTTGATCCGGATATATCCAAAATATTTGTTGAAAGAATATACAATAAGATTAAAAATAATAATACAAACAAGATAGAATCATTTTAACATTGATTGGAGGAATTTTTGTGAACGAGGAGTTTAGCTTATATAAAGAAATGCTGGATAATCTTTATGAAGGTGTATATTTTGTAGATAATAGCAGAAAGATTACTTTCTGGAACAAGGGCGCAGAAAGGATTTCGGGGTTCAA
>Ga0209125_1000872_pt1 | contig 33660 bp, 12 predicted proteins | sample BarGraIncub1131A_FD_184503 | JGI IMG/M metagenome (GOLD analysis project Ga0209125, IMG submission 184503) | Arctic peat soil microbial communities from Barrow, Alaska - Barrow Graham LP Incubations 11-31A (SPAdes) (version 2) | ecosystem: Environmental > Terrestrial > Soil > Wetlands > Peat... | reverse complement strand
ACCTTCCGTTCGAGCATCATGGTTCTTGATATCCGAAACGTAACCCATGGAATCACCAACCTCAAAATAGATTTTATTGGGGCCTTCGAACAAGTCCTTATAGGCCTTTTCCACTTTTTGGTCGATTTCGGCTTGCTTGTAACCAGCTTCCTTGAATACATTGCAGTATCGATTACTGACAGAAGCCGCATTCTTGTTAGGCTGAGCGTTTGCGTTAATGTTACTGAGCAGGAATACCCCAAACAATAGTAAACGATGAATTGATTTATTTTTCATACGATGGTTGGTTATTATTTCAGGTGGTAAAGATAGGTTACAGTTTTGAGTCCACTTTTAGAATTTGAGATAAGTCCTGTAAGAATGGATAAATGCATTGACCAAATGGACCAACTCATGATTCATGTTGATGGAACTTACAAGTATGTTTTAAATAATGTGGTCATTTGGCTTTTTTGGTCTTGCTCAGTGAAAATGTGTTTTTTTAATTGAAATAAGTTCCAAATTATAATATGAAACTTATTTGGATATGAATAATACAATGGCGAGGGCAGATAAATTTACTTTTGTGTGTACAACGGCTACCATGAATATGATTTAGAAAAGAACACGTATGAAGAGGTTTATAATTGCATTAGGGATATTTCAATGTTTTTTTGTTTTTGCTCAGACAAAGAAACAAACCGCATTTCATCCTGGTGAGATTTGGGCTGATAATAAAGGGATTCATATTAATGCTCATGGTGGTGGTATACTGTATCAAAATGGGATATATTATTGGTATGGTGAACATAAAATTAAAGGAGAAGCTGGAAACGTAGCTCATGTGGGGGTTCATTGTTACTCATCAAAAGATTTATACAATTGGAAAGATGAAGGAATAGCGTTGTCGGTAGTAAAAGATACGACCAGTGATATTCAAAAAGGATGTATTTTGGAACGTCCAAAAGTCATATACAATGCCAAAACGAAGAACTATGTCATGTGGTTCCATATTGAGTTAAAAGGAAAAGGATATGGATATGCTCGTAGTGGAATAGCTGTTTCCTCTAAGCCGACAGGCCCGTTTGCATTTAGGGAAAGTGTTCGTAGTAATCCCGGTTGCTGGCCTATAAATGTATTGCCTGTTCATAAGTTACCTGTTAGCGATTATGTAAAGGATACCTATTTCCCCGGAAGTGGTTTTCCCGGGAATGTCGATTCGCTGAATATTCTTGGAAAATTCTTTGCTGAAGGTCAGATGGAACGCGATATGAATTTGTTTGTGGACGATAATGGGAAAGCCTATCATGTATATGCATCCGAATATAATGCATCCATTCAGATTGCAGAATTGACTGACGATTATTTTGGTCACACAGGAAAATATGTTCGTGCTTTTGTAGGTCGTTGGATGGAAGCACCTACCATCTTTAAACATAATGGTTTGTATTATTTCATTGGTTCTGGTTGTACGGGTTGGATTCCCAATGCAGCGCGTTGGGCAGTTGCACCGACAATCTGGGGGCCGTGGAAAGAATTGGGAAATCCATGTGTAGGAAAAGATGCTGAAACCACCTTTCATTCACAAAGCACCTTTGTTTTGCCCGTTCCCGGAAAAAAGAATGCCTTTATTTTTATGGCTGATCGTTGGAATTCAAAAAATGCCATTGATGGAAGATATGTTTGGTTGCCTATTGGATTCAAAAATGAAAAATTACAAATCAAGTGGCAGGATAAGTGGAAGTTGGATGTTTTTGACTAGCGGAAATCTGTCCTCTATGGCCGATTTATTTTATGGGTGTAAGAATTTAAATAATTAATTATTAACTTTAATCGATGGAATCATGAAAAAAAATTACTTTTTATGGGCGTTGCTGATCTTTTTTGGTTCAGCAATGACAGGTGTGGCGCAGAGCTATAGCCTGAAAAATTTGACTTCGGAGCAGTTCACTTCTGGTGGAACGGATCTGTGGAGTTTTGAACGACATGATGTTAATGCCGGTGTTTACGCACCTTTTACAACCTATGGTGACAACAGTACTGCGGTAAACTTTTTTGATCCGTATATTACTGAACGTTTCGGACTTTATCCGATTATGAATCGTCCGGCAAGTGGGACTCAGTTTGAAGTGAAACGTAATGCCTGGTTTTCGGATGCAGCCGAGTTCTCCTATGTTGCAGCGGAATACCCTACTGGTACTCAAATAGGAGATAATCTTACATACGGAGTAAATTATCCGGATTCATTAACCGGTTACGAGGTGTATTCTAATTCTTTAGCTGCGGTCAATTCGGCGATTACTTTTACAGTTCCTGCTGATGGTTACTATCGGGCAGATATGAGTCTTCGACGTATGGATCCTAACAACACGATAGGTGAGATGACGGCCAAACAGTATTTCCGTTATGGAGGTGCAGGAATGGCTTTTCCTATGGGTCAAGGATTTTTATATGGAAAAACACAAGGTATAGATACTTGGGCTGCAGGCAATGAAGTGATTTACGCTACTAATTTGGTAAAAATTCCGGAATCTCCGACAGTAAATAGTAATAGCGGTAAACCTTACCGCTGGTTACCAAGTAATACTACTTCAAGCTATCAATATTTCTATGCAAAATTAGGCGACAAAATTTCTTTTGAAACAGATGCCAGTAGCGCCGGAAACGGTGAAAATACGCCACGTGGTGCCTATGCCCGTACTAAATGGATAAACCTCGCTGTCACAGTAAGTGATGAAATTACGGCAACTGCTGACCCAAAATTTGTCAATCCCTATTTGCAAGATCAACATCTGATAGACTCATTGAATACTACATTAGTTGCGGTACAAGAAGTGCTTGGTAACTCCACATATTCACTGGCTTCACGCAATGCTTTGAATGCACTTTTCACGAACATTGACTACAGAGTGGCTGTAGGTGCAGTATTGTCGATGGAAATTCCATCACTTCTTGATCAGTTGCAAAAAGCTATGGCTGTTTGCCTTGCCTCTGAAGGTGGTCTGAAAGCAAGATATACGTTCGAGAATGTAACCAACGGTATTGTTCCTGATTTATCGGGTCAAGGTAATAACGGTACATTAGTGAACAACGCTTCCATTGTGACCTTGGGTAAATTCAAAGTAATGGATTTGGGGTCCGGAAACGGTTATTTGGATATGGGTGCCAAAGTCGGAAGTGTTATCTCCACGATGAGCAGTTTTACCATTTCTGCGTATTACCGTGTTGATCCTTTAGTGACGCTTACTGGTAACGGACTTTTCTTGTGGACATTCTCTACTGTATTTCCAGGTGGTGGTTCTAGCGGACAATATATTTACTACCAGTTGCAAAATCAGCGTTTGGCTATTACAAAAACAGCTGGATGGAATAGTGAACAAGCGGTAACTCTTGCATCAGCTGCCACAAAAGGAGAATGGCAGCATGTAGTCTATACACAGGAAGGTGCTGATGGCAAATTATTTATCAATGGATCTTTAATGAATGAAAATACTGCAATGCCTATTCCGAGTGCAACATTCACAACACCTACGGTTAACAACTGGATTGGACGTCCCGGATTTAATGATCCTTACTTGAAAAAAACCTTAGTGTATGACGTCCGCCTCTATAATTATGCGGTGTCAGTTGATAGTATTACTAAGTGGAATGGTGTAGTTGCTGAGTTGGAAACCGCAAGCAATACCAGTACCGATGGAGATTATCATGCATTGGACTCAATAGCCACTGCATATACGACTCTTCTGGGGACTTTCACCATAGGCGAAACTGCAGGAACATATCCTCAAACGGGCAAAGATGCATTCAATGCTGCAATTTCTTCCGCTCAGGCTTTATCTGCCGCACATACCTCTTCTCAATTAAAGATTAATTCTGAAGTGGAAATACTTAAAGCAGCCTATCAAACGTTCCTTGTATCTATGATCGTTGAAAAGAATACGTTACCAGAAGGTAAGTACAATATTATACTAACCGATTCGCTCTATTTGACAAATCCAGGTGTAACTTTAATTACTAATGGATCTGCTCTATCAGTTGCCAATGGTGGTTTAAGTACAACCCAAATCACTGCTGATTCAAGTCAGGTATTTACGATTGCCAAAGTAACTTCTATCGATCCATTCCGTTTCTCAATCTTCAGTTCACTAAACGAAGGAGGTATGTACCGCCATTTGACCGAAACGCCTGTTCTTCAAACTGCTTGGGGTACTCCTGGAGGTGGAACAACTAGTGGTGATGACAACTGGCGTTCGGTTAATATTCTTTATAACGGAAAAGCTTATGCCATTCAGAACGCAGGAAGCAGTGCAAATAAAGGGTATTGGCACTACGATGCTGCAAATAAAAAATTAGTTAGTGGCGCCAGTCTTGCTGCTTTCGAATTTAGAATTGTACCTTACGTTTTGACAGGTGTTAAAGAAATCACGAAGAGTGGTGTACGGATTATTGGTGCAATCAATTCGATTCAAGTTAGTACCGAAGAATCTGCTATGGTGAATGTTTATACGATGACAGGATCATTAGTCGCCAAAGTCGCTGTTTCTGGAATACAATCGATTCATGTACAATCCGGCATGTATATTGTGAAGGTCGTCGGAAAGACATCGACTGTAGATAAAGTAATGGTTAAGTAAAAACACTAAATGAATAAAATTCTAAAATGTTTTATCGTGATAGGTGCGCTCTTAGTAGCGCACCCTCACGATTTTTTTGCCCAAAAATTTGTTCACCCCGGTGGACTGGCAACTCAAGATGATTTTGATAGGATCCAGTATCTTCTGAATTCGGAAAAAGACCCAATGATTATGGCTGCTTTCAATAGGTTGAAGGCAAACGGTCATGCCAGTGATACATACAATCCAAATGCTCAGGAACGTATTAACCGAGGAGGGACGGACTTTCCAGACAATTATTCAGTTGCCATGAACGATGTGGCTGCTGCATTCCAAAACGGTTTGATGTGGCGCATTACCGGTGATGTCAAATACGCCAATTGTGCCGTACGTATTTTAAATGCATGGGCAAGAGTCTGTAAAGACATTACAGGTGATTCCAATGCCTCCCTTGCTTCCGGTATCTATGGCTATGAATTTGCTCAAGCCGGTGAGATCTTGAGCGGTTATTCGGGCTGGGCAGCCGCAGACTTAAAAGCATATAAGGATTGGATGCGTAACTTGTTTTATCCACGTGCGATGTATTTCCTTGAATTAAGACACGGTCATGCCATTCAAAATGGCGATCCAGGTGCTTATTTATCCAATTGGGGATTGTGTAATGCATTTTGTGTGATGAGCATTGGCATTCTTTGCGATGATGTAGCCATATACAATCAGGGACTTTCTTGGTATAAAGATGACAAAGCAGGTAACTTTACCGATGAACCACGCAATCCTATCAAGGATATTGGCTATAACGAATTTTTGGGTAATCTAGTCACTTGGCTGCATCCTGATGCGCGGGGTCCATTGGGCTATTTGGGACAAATGCAGGAAAGTGGTCGCGACCAGGGACATGCTGGGATGGCAGCAGGACTAGTTGCCGATATGTGTCAGACGGCCTTGAATCAAGGCGATGATTTGTATGCCTATATGAACAACCGCATTGCCGCGGGATTTGAATATATTGCACTCGTCAATTCGCTCGACTCGGCAGGGCAGGTAAAGGATTCAGTACCTTTTATGCCTTACGAACGTAGCGGTTTACCCACCGAGAATTATACTATGACACAAAACGGTCTGACTGGTTGGGGCAGTGTGCGCCCAAGTTGGCATCATGTTCTTTCGTATTACGAAGCTATTAAAGGAATTCCTATGCACTATTCCCGAAAATTGGCATATAAGGATAATAACGGTGTTGATGGTGGTGGAGGTGACTATGGAGGTAACAGTGGTGGATTTGACCAGCTCGGTTACTCAACACTTATCAGCTATCGTCCGACTACTTGGTACCCTGCTGCGGGTCATTACCCAATGACTTTGCGCACAAGCATTATCTATAAAGGTAATACAATCCAAAGATCTGATTTGAGTGGAGTAAAGACTGATAGTGTTATTACCCTTTCTCCTTCGTTGCCCGATGGAATCGTTGAGAATGGTACTTGGCGCTGGCAGACTGGCGAAACGACTCGAAATTTGACATTCACTGCAAAGAAGAGTGGCATCTATCGGGTTACTTACACCTCTGCAAATGGAACCAAAAGCAGCCAGGCATTTAATATAGCCGTTTGGGGCGATTGTACGCCAGATATGATTACGCATACGATGACAGTGGGTACAACGAACTACAATGATACGGTAATGACAGTTTTACCTTTTCAGAGTTTCTCGATGTGGATAAACACTCCGAGATACAATTACGGTACGGCGAAATGGAATACCGGTGGTACAGGCTTTTCTACAACAATAAGTAATGGATTATTTAAAGATTCCACTTTTTGGGTAGAGCATTTTAACGCTGGAGGTGGGAAAACACACATCAATTTTCATATTAAACTGCAATATACTACTCCTTCTATTTCGATTGATGGTGGTATTGCACTGTTAACAAACAAAGTTGTTATTGAATCTGGTCAGAGTGTAGAGTTGAAACCTGTGACTACTGTCGGCTTCGATGGAGGGACTTTTCGATGGAGTACAGGACACACCGCCAAAAACCTGATGGTTTTGAATATTCAAAAGAGTAAACACTATCAGCTGTACTATACATTGACGAAAAATAATGTGACAACTTCTGATACCATCGATTTCATGGTTTCGGTGAAGCGACAGAATTATCAATTGACCAATGGTGATTATTTTATCCAGAATGCAACGGATAACACCTATCTGACCAACACCAATGCGAATGCAATTGATAAGGTTAAGCCTATTTTTAATGTGGTAAATCCGAGTAATACTCAGTCGCAATTATGGACAATTTCAAAAGAAACAGCTGCAGATGCAAGTGGACGTTTTAAAATTGTTTCAAATAAAGACGGAAACTATGTGAATGAAAAGGGTAATTTTGGAGCAAATGCCTATTATTCTAGTTGGAATACCTATACAATCCACAGTCTGGTAGGTGAAAATTTGTTTGCCATACAAAATGGAGGAAGTTCGGGTACAAAATTCTGGACGATAAGTGGTGGAGGAATTGTTGAAGGTACTACGGTGCAGGACGGTTATCCTTTCATTATCAAACCAGTAGTTCCTCTCCTCCCAGATACCACAACAATACCCGGAGAGGGAGTTGTTTCATACATTGCACCCGGCTATTCGGTCAATGGTGGAGCAACCCAGCGTGGAAACAGCATATCCGTTGAACTTGGAAAAAATCTGATACTGAAACCAATTTTAGTGTCCGGCGTAACCGGTGGAACCTGGCATTGGAGCGACAATAGCACCAATAGTACTATAGTTCTTAACAATGTACAGAACGGTGGAACATATACAGTAACCTATACTTATCCAGAAGGTGATACGGTTTATTCATTTACACTCAAATACATGATCATGTTCGCGAAAGACAACTATATTTTGCCGGCAGGTGATTATCATATCAAGAGGACTGCTGATGATTTTAATTTGACAAACGATGGCACACTGAATCCCTTCTTTGGAACTATTGCTGCTGATACGTTGTCGCAACTGTGGACAATTCAGCAAGACAACATAACCTTGCGTCATAAAGTTGTTTCCAAAAAAGATGGACGCTTTTTGACAGAACATGGCAGATTCTATACAAGCCCCTACGATGGCGCCTGGAATTCATATCTTTTTCATTATATTGATGAAGGCGTGAAATTCTATACTATTCAGAATGCCGGAAGTTCAGGCAGTACCTATTGGGCGATAGAAGGTGATATGATAAACGATCGTACTCATACGACAAGAGAGGGCTATCCATTCAAATTCGAATTGGTCACTCCAATTACTGGAGTTGAAAAGGTATCTTTCGCTTCAGCAAAGATTTATCCCAATCCAGTTCGAGATTTTGTGACCGTTGATGTTCGAGTTAATACGAGCTCTGATGTATTATTTGACTTATATTCCATCGATGGACGCATAGTGAAATCAATACATTGCGTATCAGGAAAAAACAATATCAACACTGCCGATCTTCCCCAAGGATTGTATATAGGTCTATTAGGGGTGAATGGTAAAATCGAAACGTTTAAGATTAATAAAAAGTAGTCATTAATTAGTGCCTAAAAATAAAAAGGTCATTAAGTTATGCCAGCTTAATGACCTTTTTTTAGTAGTATACGAATTCACGCCCTATCAAATATGAATTCACCTCCCGTTGAAAAAAGATAAAAGCCGTTTATTTCAATCGAAATGTACTCTATAAGTGGAATGCAAGTTGACTATAAAAATAGGATCTTGGAAAAAGGAGTATATTTGTTGAAAAGAAAGTATGAAAGTGGTGCAGTTACTTTCAAGAAAATTATTTCAAACCAACGGTCTCAGTAGTTTTTTAAATAACCAGATAATCTATTTATAATGACAACACCATTAAATTTTTTTAAGTTATTCTCTGTTTCATTAGCTGTTTTTTTTCTAACGCATTCAGCAGGTATCCAAGCCCAGACCATTAAACTCCATTATGATCTGGCTTCGGATGTAGTTGGCAGCACTTCGGTATTGGATAAATCCACAAATGGATTAAATGGTAGCCTTTTAAATGGTGCCCTAATCAGTACCTACGATGGCGTGAATGTGATCGACCTAGGTACCTCAAAGGGTTATGTTGATATGGGTGTTTCAACAGGAAACGTAGTGGCAACACTAACCAATTATTCTGTGATGACAAAAATCTTCATTCCAACCTCAAGTATTGTTTCAGGTGCTGGAAATTTTATTTGGACATTTTCGAATTCAAACGATAATGGTACAAATGCCACGGGTTGCTTGTTCTTGAGTGCCCACAACACACGTTGTGCCATCACTAAAACTGGTTGGCAGAACGAGTCTGGCATGGAAGCCGGAACCGATATTGCGAAAGGGGCGTGGGAAACAGTTATCTATGTTCAGGAAAATGGGACAGGCAGAATTTTCGTTAATGGCAATCTGGTAAAAACTGGACCAATCACCATGACTCCATCGGTACTTGGAGCAACTGCTTTCAACTATCTCGGGCGATCTGCATATACGGCCGATAGTTATCTCAGCAATGCCAAGTTAGCCGATTTTCGTATCTATGACGGCGCTTTGACAGTGGACCAAATCTATACTTTGTCGGGTGTAACACCTGTTACGCAGGCGGAGTTACTTGCTGAATTTAATTTTGATACCTCATCAGATACTTCCGGCAAATATATCGGTGCATTGAAAAATGGCGCGACTTTACAAACTGTTACAGGTAAAAGCGTTCTTTATTTGGGTGGAAACAATGGCTATTTCGACTTGGGAAGCAGTTTTGGAAATGTGATTTCGACACTCGACAATTTTGCTATTTCAACTAATCTGTATATCCCGAATGCCGAAAATATCACCGGAGCTGGTAATTTTGTTTGGACATTTGCCAATTCCGACAATATGGGTTCGACAGCTAACGGCAATATGTTCTTTTCGGCCGGTTCAAGTCGCTATGCAATAACAAAAACAATCTATTCGGCTGAAAGCGCTATCGGCCTTTCAAAACCGCTCGACAAAGGCAAATGGATTAATGTAACCTATACGCAGGTAAACGGAGTAGGGGGCATTTATATGAACGGAACTAAATTGTCAACCGATGCATCAATAACAGTAAACCCATCAGCATTGGGTGCAACGGCCTATAATTTTCTAGGACGCTCTTGCTACGCATCCGATGCCTATCTAAAAAATGCGTACTATTCAAAATTCAGCATTTACAAAGGCGCATTGTCTGAAACCGATATATTGGCTTTGTATGGAGAACTCGCACCTTTTAACCATTATGCTGACAGCGTTACACTTAATCAGGCTTACAGCCAACTTGCCATAGAAAATGCCGATTCTATAAGGAACGATCTTTCACTGCCGTTGAATACTGCGGAAGGTGTTGATATCGTTTGGACGAGTTCAAATCCTGTCGTCATCGCAAATGATGGCAAAGTGTTTAGACCGGCCTTTGGCCAACCTTCTATTAGTCTATCACTTACTGCTGTCCTATCCTATAGTGGCATGAAAGTCACCAAAATGTTTTCTGTAACCGTACTTCCTCAGTACACCGATCAAAAATGTATTGAACTTGATCTTGCTACTATAAAGTTAACGGGGAATGTGAACAACCTATATACTTCGATAAAACTGCCGGTCAATGCCCCTGAAGGCTCAAACATTACTTGGAAATCGGGTGATCCGGGATACATAAACGATATGGGGAACGTTCTGAAATTATCACCTGCAGGCAGCGGCAAAAAAACGATCATCCTAACCGCAACAGCAACGAAAGGTGAATCGAGTGCCTCAAAAGATTTTGAAGTAAAAATAGCGGAAGATGATGCAAAGTCAGCCTATCTATTTGTTTATTTCACTGGAAACAGTCAAGACCAAGAGCAGATACGTTTTGGCCTGAGCAACGACGGTATCAACTACACCCCGCTTAACAATGGCAACCGGGTACTTAGTTCCGACACCATTTCGCTTAAAAAAGCGGTCAGAGACCCTCACATTCTCAGGGGAATAGACGGAAAGACCTTCTACATGGTCGCTACCGATATGAAATCGGCCGAAGGTTGGGAAAGCAATCGCGGTATCGTATTATTGAAATCGACAGACTTAATTCATTGGAAACATGCAACCGTAAATTTCCCCACCAAATGGCCTTCTCAATGGGCAATTATAACACGCGTATGGGCACCCCAAACCATATACGACCCTCAGGCAAAGAAATACATGGTCTATTTCTCCATTTTGACAAACGATGGGAAAGTGCCTTATGATAAAGTATATTATTGCTATGCCAATCAGGATTTTACAGATGTTGAAGGTGAGCCTCAGCTCTTGTTTGACAGGGGTGCTTCCACCATTGATAGTGATATTAATTTCAATGAAAGCAATGGGCTTTATCATTTCTTCTATAAAAACGAAGCAGATGGTGGAATCAGCAAAGTGACCGCAACCCAACTCACTCCAACTGCTGGGCAGGCACCAAGTTCGCAGTGGAGCACTCCATCCGGTAAATTGCAGCAAACAACGCAGGGTGTTGAAGGGGTCGGTGTTTTCAGAATGATCAATTCCGATCAATGGATAATGATGTACGATTGTTATATGAACAGTCACTATCAGTTTTGCACCTCACCAGACTTAACACACTTCACTTTTGCTCAAGATAATTACAACATCAGCGCACGCCACGGTACTTCTATGACCATAACCGCTGAGGAAGCAGTACGTCTTGTCAAAGCTTTTCCAGCCAGTGGTTTGTCGAACACCCCGCTCGGAGCAAGAAACATCAGTATCAGACAAAAATACATCAGCATCAATCAATCGTCAAAAAAAATCTACCTGCCGGTAAACCCTGAAACGGATAATACAAGCTTTGACCCCGAACTTTATGCATCTCCTGGAACGCTCATCAGTCCTTCAGGAGCGCAGGATTTCAGTCATGGAGCTGTAACTTACAGTTTTTTAATTGGAGGTAGTACTGTATCCTATCAGGTGGTTGTTCAAGTAGAAGCGAATCCCATTATCCCTGATTTTCATGCCGATCCGGAAGTGCTTTATTCCGAAAAAACCGGTCTGTTTTATATATATCCAACGACCGATGGCTTTGCCAGCTGGGGTGGTTACACGTTTGATGTGTTTTCATCTCCCAATTTGGTTGACTGGACCAACGAAGGAACTATTCTTAATCTCAAATCTTCGCAGGTTTCATGGGCGAATGGTAATGCCTGGGCACCGGCCATCATCGAAAAGAAAACAGGTGACAACGACTACAAATATTACTTCTATTTCAGTGGTGAAGCTGGAGGTAAGAAAATTGGTGTGGCTGTAGCGAACAACCCCACAGGGTCATTTACCGATTCAGGGAAACCGCTCATCTCAGGTTTGCCTTCCGGCGTAAGCGGTGGGCAACAAATAGACGTGGATGTATTTAACGATCCGAAGTCTGGAAAAAATTACATTTACTGGGGAAATGGTTACATGGCTGTTGCTGAATTGAATGATGATATGGTGTCGATAAAAGATGGAACTACCAAGGTATTGACCCCAGCTGGCGGTTCAACAAGTGATTATCAATTCAGGGAAGCTACTTATGTGTTCTACAGAAATGGAATTTACTATTTCCTATGGTCTGTTGATGATACCGGATCGCCCAATTACCATGTGGCTTATGGCACTTCAACCTCACCTACCGGTCCGATTCATGTGGCTGCAAATCCAATCGTTCTGGCTCAGGATCCGGCCAATGAGATCTATGGTCCTGCTCATAATTCCATACTGAAAATCCCCGGTCGCGACGAATGGTATATTGTCTATCACCGCATCAACAAAAACTACCTGAACAACAGCCCCGGTACCCATAGAGAAGTATGCATCGATTCTCTGAGATTCAATCCTGATGGAACCATTCAACGGGTAATTCCCACAAAACGTGGAATTAAGCCGGTTTCCAAAGGTGGTGGCACAGCAGTTATCCAGGTCAAAGAGGATCAGCCCAAAGGGAATGTTGTATCAAAGGTAATGTATTCAATAAATGGGATGATGGTTGACTATATGAATAGAAGGTTAGATAAAGGTGTGTACATATTAAAAACGAGGTATGACAGTGGTTCTGTTACTTTCAAGAAAATTCTCATCAATAACCAGGAATCGCAGAATTGTTTTCTCAAGATCTGATTTCCGGCAAAATGCCGAAATACAAAAATGGATTTACTCTGCAAAATATTGTATTTTTACAGGGTAAAGATCACCTATTATAATGGTCTTCTTATTTCGTTTTTGTGTGAAACACCCATGATTTGCAATCGCAAACAATAACTGAAAAATGACGTGATATTCAGTATTGCACTTCATTAAGAAATAAAACCATTGATTTACCATAAAAAACACAAATCAAATGAAAAAAATCAAACTCTATTCCAGTGCAGTACTTGTGTGTATGCTGTTAGGAATTTTAGGCGTACAAGCACAATGTTACACGCCTCTTTACCCTTCGGGGAATATAGTGACTGATCCGGAATGTTCAAACTATCCGAATACTGCAAGCGGTTGGTCAAAAGTTTGGGGTAATGGAGCTGCGATTACCGGTGCCAACGCCTTTTGTGGAACCAGCGTTCAAGTAACAGCCAGTTGCGGAGGTTCTATTGATTACACGCTTACAGGTAAGTTGTTGCCTAACACATCTTATCGCTTAAAATGTATGCTTTACAGCGACAATGAAGCATATATTACGTTGAATGGTTGTGGTATTAACGGATCAGTATCCGATTTTCAGGTAATGAAAAATACAGGTGGTGCCTGGCAGGCAGTAGATTTTTATTTTATTACAGGAACTTTAGCTTCAGGAGGCCAGAACTTTTGGTTAAATAGCTGTTCGGGTTCAAATAGAGCAACCGATATTCGTCTTGATAATTTAGAAATTTATCCCGCAACTGAACCCGTTGTTGAGATACCAATGGAACCAATGGATTCAGGGAAATTTGTACCGACATGGGAATCTTTGAAACAATATGGTGAAGCACCTGAATGGTATCAGGATGCCAAATTTGGTATATGGGCACATTGGGGACCTCAATGTCAGCCGGAACAAGGAGACTGGTTTGCAAGGTTCATGTATTTTGCTGGTTCACAGCGAAACTGGTTTACTTCTGCTTATGGTTCCGCCACTAACCTTGGGTTTAAAGAAGTAATCAATAGTTGGAAAGCTGAAAGCTGGCAGCCGGATAGTATCGTAAAACTTTATAAAAATGCCGGAGCTAAATACTTCTTCGCATTGGGAAACCACCACGATAATCTGGATTTGTGGGATAGCAAATATCAGCAATGGAATACGGTTAATGTCGGTCCTAAAAAAGATATTATCGATGGTTGGGAAAAAGCAGCCAAAGCAAATGGATTGCGTTTTGGAGTAAGTATTCATGCTTCACATGCTTGGTCGTGGTATGAAGGGTCACAGAGTTATGATGGAAACCTGACAGCGGCCGATGGTGCAGGCAAATGGTGGGACGGTCTTGATCCACAAGAGCTATATGCTCAGAATCATGCACATAGCGCAGGCTGGGATAATTCCGGAACAATTCACTCCCAATGGAATTGGGTAAATGGAGCTTCTATTCCATCAAAAGCATATTGTGCTAAGTTCTACAACAGAACGATGGATATGATTAAAAAATACAATCCGGACCTGATTTATTTCGATGACACTTCTCTGCCTTTTGTTTCAGTAACCGATGCAGGTGTGCGATCTATTACAACAGTCAGCAATCTGGGTCTGAAAATTGCAGCAAGCTATTACAACAAAAGCGCAAATGCGAATAATGGAAAAGTAGAAAACGTTATTTTCGGTAAGGTGTTGACTTCGGATGAAAAAGAATGCGAGGTTTGGGACGTTGAACGCGGTATTCCCGACAAACCACAGGCAAAACATTGGCAAACGTGTACCTGTATCGGTGATTGGCATTATAACCGGTCGGTATATAATAATAACCAATATAAATCTGCCACTACCGTTATACACATGTTGATTGATATTGTCAGTAAAAATGGCAATTTATTATTAAATATTCCTCTTCGTGGCAATGGTACTTATGATGAAAAAGAGTTAGCTGTTGTTCAGGGAATCACAGCATGGATGAATGTCAACAAAGAGAGTATCTATGACACCCGTACCTGGATACAATTTGGTGAAGGGCCGACAGCAGAGCGTGCCAATGCACTTTCGGCACAAGGATTCAACGAAGGCACTAATTATGATGCAAACGATATCCGCTACGTGAAAAAAGGAGATAGCTTGCTTTATGTTACCGTAATGGGTTGGCCAACTAACGGCAAAGCAGTACTGAAAAGTCTGGGTTCAAGCCAGCCTTACCTGACAAGAAACATCAAAAGTGTACAGATTTTGGGTGGTGGAAACTTGACTTTCACACGTAATGCTGATGGTCTGACTATTAATTTGCCTGCCACAAAACCAGCTACTGCCGACATCGGTATAGCCTTTAAAATTTCTCTGGATACCATTGCCTCTTTTGAAAGCTTGAAAGGGATGATTAGAATAGCTGAAATAACCGATAGCGTTGCCAAATTAAATGCAGGAAGCAACTCGGGTCAATACAGCCCTGCAGCTGTTGCAATATTGGAAGCTGCAATAATTGATGCTAAAGTATATACTTTGACCAATACAGGTAGCGAGATTGCCGCAGCCGTAACAACCTTGCAAAATGCCATTATTACTTTTAAGGGCAGCGCAAAAATGGCTGGAGGTATTATTGATTATTCAAAAACGCAAAATATTACAAACAAATATCTGAAAGAAGCACGCGTATTTCCCAGGGTAGGTACAACTACAGTGCGTTTTGGGCAGCCTGCTAATTGGAGTGCCGACTTTAATATTCCACAAACCGATGGCAGTGGCACAAAACAAGGTATTGACAAATATCCGGGTTATAATACCTTGATGTTGGGTGCATGGGGTGATGTTGCCCGTTCGACCGTGGATGCCACCAATGCAAGAGTGTATAAAAAAGTAACATTGCCTGCCGGCAGATATTTCTTTGGGGCAAATTACAACACACTTTATAACATGTCGAAAGCGTACATTTTTGCATCCAAAACTATTCCAACCATTGCAAATGTAGAATCGACAGCGATGGCTTACCACAGTATAAGTGCCGACGCTGCTGATAATGCAATGTACGGTATTGAGTTCACTCTTTCAGCAGAAACTGAACTATATCTAGGCTGGGTGGCCGATTTAACTACAACGGCTAATCTTGAATTCAGAGTAAAAGAGATCGAACTACTTCAGGTTTTAGAACCGACCGACAACTATGTAGCCTCAGGTGCTGTTTCGGCTTCTGCCAATACAGATATTTTGATGAATTTCAGTGAATTTGCCCGTGTGTATAGCACTAGTGGAACATACAACATGAAGTCTGATAATACAACTTATATGGTAGGTACATCAGGTGGAAGTTTAGACTTGGGTGTAATTGATTTTGGTACAAATAAATATAACAAGGCATTTGTAAATACGGCTAGTTCCAGTACTGCTCTGAACGCTGCATCTTACGACCTCTATTTAGATGATCAGGCTACTGCTTTTGCTTCGGTATCTGCTGTAAGTACTGGAAGTGCTACCACTTTCACAAAATCTCAAACCGCCATTGGCTCGATAAGCGGAGTACATAAAGTATCATTGAAATTCAACAATCATGCTTCTTCTTTGTTGTCGGTAGGATTTGTTGATGCTGGTGCATCGGCCGTGAAAGAAGTTAAACTTTCGGATGTTTACAAAATATACACTACCCAAAGCTCGATTGTAGTTGATGGGCTAACACATAATAAAGTGGCAGTTTATAGTATTGATGGATCATTGATTAAGACTAAACTTGGCGTTACAGGTAAAGTTTATTTCAAAGTGAGTCAAGGAGTGTATCTTGTAGAGATAGACGGAAAAGCTGTGAAGGTTGTTCTTTGATAATATTTATTTTTATGAGATTTAAAAAAAGGGTTTTTCACAGGGGTCAGATTCTGTATTTTGTAATGCTTCTTTTCCCTGTTTTAACTATGGCAAAGACCGGTGCAAATGCGCCTGTACTGATGCACTCTTACCCCTTCGATAATGCCGCTTCTGACGTTGTGGGAACAGCTAACGGAACGTTGCATGGAACCGCCACTGTCACCAACGGTGCGCTGGTTACTTCAAAAAACGGCGATTATGTGTCGTTTGATCCTGCAGCACTGAATCTGAATTCTTATGGCTCTATTACGTTGGAAACCTTTGTTGTTGCCGGTAACGGCACAAATCCGGGTTGGTCAGGTTTAGCCTACTTTGGGAACGATAGCGGCAACAAAGCTTTTTTTACCGGAATTGCCAGAACCGATAACCAAAGCATTTGTTTCTATGATTTTAAAGCAGAGATAAAAGCACCCGGAGAGCATGACGATGGCAAATACCACCATATTGTCAATGTGTTGACAGGTAGTTATATGAAGTTTTACATTGATGGCGTATTGATTGGTCAGGCTAACTGGTCTGGTACGATTGATATCGGCACTACCTATGCATACCTGGCAAAAGAGGGATGGGCGGCAGATCCTACTTGGAATGGCCAGATTCTAGAGTTCAATATTTACAAAGGTGAAATGGATGCTGCAACCGTGGCCCAGAGAGTATTACTGTTTGACAAAGACGGCGATGGCATTTTGAACTCTACAGACAACTGCCCCGACACATACAATCCCGACCAGAATGATTTGGATAAAGATGGAAAAGGAGATGTCTGTGACCCGATGGCGACACTTAGCAACCTGACTATTGACCATGGTACGCTACAGCCGGCTTTCAGCCCGACAACCTTTAACTATGTGGTTTACGCACCTCAGGGTGTTGGTCTGGTAAACTTTACGGCAACTCCCACGGATCAGAGTTCTGCGGTATCGGGGCAAAACCCATTGAACATTTTTTCTGGTTCAGGGGAGGCTACGATAACAGTTTCGGGTACCGGGATTGATAACGGAGTTTATAAAATCAAAGTATATGGTCTTAAACTTGAGCATTCCTATACGTTCGACACTGATGCGTCAGATAAGGCTGGCTCTGTAAACGGAGTTCTACACGGAACAGCATCGGTTTCAAATGGGGCTCTGGTCACCTCTAAAAACGGAGATTACGTCTCGTTTGACGGTGCGGCATTAAATCTGAGTTCGTATGAGTCCATCACCATGGAAACTTTTGTAGTTGCCGGAAATGGAACCAATCCCGGCTATACCGGTTTGGCATATTTTGGAAACAGCAATGGTAGCAAGGCCTTCTTCGACGGGATTGCACGGGTAGATAACCAAAGTATTGCATTTTATGACAATAAAGCTCAAATAAAAGCTGCAAGAGAACATGATGATGGAAAATACCATCATGTGGTGAGCATCCTTACCGGCAATTTTCTGAAATTTTACATCGATGGCGTACTGATCGGTCAGGTCAATTGGTCAGGAACGATTGACATCGGCACTACCTATGCATATCTGGCAAAAGAGGGATGGGCGGCAGATCCGACCTGGAATGGCAAAATCCTTGAATTCAATATTTACCGCGGAGCGATGGATGATGCCACCATTGCCCAAAGACGATTACTCTTCGATAACGATGGTGATGGTATTGTGAACGAAGAAGACAAAATACAGGAGCATTGGGATGCCAATTGGATATGGCAAAACAGTGATAGCCCTCGGGATACCTGGATGAGCTTCCGCAAAAAAGTTTCTTTGACATCAGTTCCACAGAAAGCCGTTGCCCGCATATCCGCAGAATCCAAATACTGGTTGTGGATAAATGGTAAACTTGTTGTATTCGAAGGCCAGTTAAAACGGGACATGATGAATAAAACCTATTACGATGAAATAGATCTGGCACCTTATCTGGTTGCTGGAGAAAATACGATTGCCGCGTCAGTATGGTACTGGGGCAAGGACGGATTTGCCCATCATGATAGTGGAAAAGGCGGATTCTTGTTCGATGCAGACTTCGGAGGCACGCCGGTACGCTCTGACGCAACTTGGAAAGTAAATGTGCATCCTGGCTACGAACATTCCACATCAGGTGGACAGCCCAACTCCAGATTATCGGAATGGAATGTCCGTTTCAATGCTTCAAAGGATACGATTAACGGATGGCAAAATCCCGGATACGATGATACGAGCTGGGTAAATGCCACCGAAAAAGGCGTTCCACCGACACTTCCCTGGAATGTCCTAATCAAGCGACCGATTCCACAATGGAAAGATAGTGGTCTACAGAATTATACCAATGCCGCATCACTTCCTACTATAGGAAATGGCGGAATCATTGAGGGCACTCTCCCATACGATGCCCGTGTATCGGCCTACCTTAAAGTAAATGCACCGGCAGGTAAGCTTATCAATATCCAGACAGACCAATACGATGGTTGGTATGCCTTTGGCGATGGTCCGTCTGACCGTGCTGAATATATTACCACCGGAGGTGTGCAGGAGTTCGAAACCTTTGTCTGGATGAGTGGCAATACCGTTAGATACACCGTTCCTCAGGGAGTGGAAGTATTATCCCTGAAATACCGTGAACTTGGGTATGCGGCAGAATTCACCGGCGACTTTAATTCGAGCGATCCTTTTTACGACAAGTTATGGACCATGGCACGCCGGACTTTATACATCAACATGTACGACAACTTTATGGACTGCCCCGACCGTGAACGGGCTTTGTGGTGGGGTGATGTCGTGAACCAGAGTGGAGAAGTCTTTTATACGCTTGATACAACGGCTCACGCGCTGATCCGTAAGTCAATCAAAACATTGGTCGACTGGCAAAGGGATGATTATACCCTGTTTTCGCCTCCATCCACAAAGTGGACAGCCGAATTGCCTCAACAAATACTGGCTAGCATCGGATGGTATGGCTTTTGGAATTACTTTATGAATACAAACGACAGCACAACGATGCGTGAAGTATATCCTGCGGTACGAAAATATTTGAGTATTTGGAATATGGGCACGAACGGACTTGTACAGCATCGCGCCGGTGGCTGGGAGTGGGCTGATTGGGGTACCAACATTGACCTGAATATCATGGACAATGAGTGGTATTACCTTGCGTTAAAAGCGGCAATTCCGATGGCAACAATGAGCGGATATGCCCAAGATACTGCGCAATACCGTACCCGTATGAACAGCATATCGGCAAATTTTGCCAATGTCTACTGGAACACGACTGGACAGCACTTCCGTTCCTCTACGCTGACCATTCCTGATGACCGGGCCAATGCAATGGCTGTCATAGCAGGACTTGCCCGGCCTGAGCATTATGCAGGAATCCGAAAAGTTCTTAAGGAGAGAACATTTGCAAGCCCATATATGGAAAAATATGTGCTTGAGGCTCTTTGTAAAATGGGCTCTGATTCACTCGCATTGGTCAGAATGAAGAGCCGTTATACAAATATGGTCAACAGCACAAAGTATAACACCTTGTGGGAAGTGTGGAACGGACTGAGTGAAGGTACCATCAATCACGGCTGGAATGCACCGAATCTTGTCCTTTCGCAAAACATTGCTGGTGTATCGACCATCACACCCGGATGGAGTACTTACCAGATACTTCCTCAAATGGGTGGATTGTCACAGGTGTCTCAGGTTGTTCCGACTGTCAAAGGAACTATTAAAGTCAGTCATTCCATGACTTCAAAAAGCTTTTCCATGAACGTGGAATCCCCTACGGGTACCAAAGCGATCATCGGTATTCCTAAGAAACAATCATGGCGGTCAGTTACCGCGAATGGTCAATCGGTATGGACTAATGGATCCTTTGCAGCCGGTGTTACGGGTATCACCGGTGTCGGTGAAGACAGTAACTACATCCGGTTCTCGGTTGAACCGGGTACATGGAAGTTTGATGCATCTCTGGATACGGTGACTGGCGTTGGTAGCGTTCAACAAGATAACAGTTTTGTGGAAATTATCAATTCACCGTTGTCCATTGAGGTTTTCTCGCCAGCCAAAGCCGATTTTAAAGTAAAGGTTTTTGATCTGTGGGGCAGACAAATCAAAACAACCCTGCAGTCGGAAAACTTTCGGGTCAGTATTCCAACAAGTTCATTCCTGGCAGGTGCTTATTTAATTCAGGTTAATTCGGCAGATTCTTCCATTGCGAAGAAGATTGTATTATAAACACAAATAATTTCATACTGAAAATATCGTGAAACCATTTAAAAATCCATCGTTCTTACTACACTCAACAGGTAATTGGCCAAATAATTCTGAAGTAGATGCATCTATCATATATGCAGATTATTATTATTTGGAGGCCTTATTGAGGTTGAAGAAACTCAATGAAGGAAATAAATAGGCTCACTCATTGATGCCCTTAAAATATTCTGAAGGAGATATCCCCATCGATTTCTTAAAGGCTCTGTAAAACGTGGTTTTTGAGTTGAACCCACATTGTTCGGCAATGGCAGAAACCGTGTATTTGGTGTATTTGCCACTTGCAATTCTCTCTTTTACTTCCTCAACCCTGTACGAATTGATGAAATCAGAAAAATTCATCTGTACCTTTGAGTTTAATATCTGAGAAATCTCGTGGACTGAAAATCGCAATACTGCCGCCACATCTGCTTGTTTAAGTTCAGGGTTAAGAAATGGTTTTTCTTCATTCATGTAGCGGATTAAATAACTTTCAATTTCAGAACCCTTGTCTACTGATATTTTTAAAGCTTGATGAGTCGAATTCTTTTTGTTTTTTGAATCTTCAAATTGTTGTTTGACTTTTTCTATTGCATTCATAAAATACGAACGTGTATAATAAAAAGTAACAGCTGTCAGAAGAATGATAATTAATATAATAAATAAATTTGTTTCATAGAAATAAGGACTTATTTCAATTTCAACCTCTAAAGGTTGTGTTGTCCAGACGCCATCATTATTAGATGCTAAAACTTTTAATGTATGTTTTCCTGTAGGTAAGTCATTATATGACACAACATTGTTTTCCGAGGGCTTACTCCACTCTTTATCAATGCCGTCGATGAGGTAGGAGTAACGGTTCATTTTAGTACTGTGAAAGTTCAACGCTGCAAATCTGAATTCAAGATTGTTATTTGTACGTCCTTTTATCAAAACCTCAAAATTACCACTTGTTGTTTTGTTCACGAATGACAGCGTATCAATAGACAATTGTGATCCATTAATATAGAGGCCGGTAAACAGAATGTTTGGAATGACTTTATTCTCGGCATTAAATGCATAGTTTAACTTTACAAGACCTTTATCATTAGCCCACCATATATTTCCTTTTGAGTCTTTTGTTGCTGAATTTGGGCAAAATGTTAACCCCGTCAAGCCATCTTCATATCCAAATGCATGATTTTCGCCCGTTTTGCTGAGTTTGTAAAGACCCTTTTGAGTCCCAATCCATATATTATTGCTTTTATCCTCGATGATTGATGATGGTGCATTTTCAGGCAGTCCAATCTCAGAGCTTATCCATTGTTTCTGAAGTAAATTCTTATCAATCTGAAGCACGCCACCCTTATTGAAACAAAACCAAACGTTGTTGGACTTATCTGCAAAAATGGATGTACATTGATATTGGTAATGCTTGCATGCGTTTGGAATGACAAAGGTTTTATTTTTCAAAGAGTAAAAACAGACACCCACACGGGTTCCTATCCAAAGTCTGTTACATTGGTCTAAATGCAAATCAAATAATTCATTGTTTCCAATGACTTTTGATAGATCATATTGTTTTAAAGATTTGTTCCCAATATTGTATTTAAATAACCCGTTCAATGTGGCAATCCAAATATTGTTCTCGTCATCTGCAACAAATTTATAAATTGTACCATTTTGTAGGGTGGAATTCTTCGAAATGTCATAAAATATACTTGATTTTTTGTCAAAGATTGATGCGCCTCCACCAAATGTTCCAATCAAGAACAAATCGTTGTTTTGTGGATATGGGCAGATCGTAGTAATAATGCGCGAGCGAATTCCACGGGTTTTGAAGGGTACAAATTCACGTTTGATTTCAAAACCGGGAGTCATTACATAGAGTCCATTCCTTGATCCTACTAGTACATCACCATTTCTACAGAAATGAAGTGACCTAACATCAATTTTATTTGTCTTTCTAAGGCCAATGGTATTGAATCTTCTGAATGGCAATAAGTTATAATAGTTTATTCCTTCTGAAAAAGTACCCGTCCAGAGGAAGCCGTTTTTATCGTACAAAACAGAAAACACAGGTACACCATTATTGCTAATAGTTTGAATGGCATTAGATTCGAGATTTTTTACTATTATACCGTCTTCTTCAGTCCCAATGAACAATTCGTTGGTATTGACATCAAGCGATAAAACAATCTTATTCTCGGCCCCTGAGATGGTGTTGAATTTTTTTGTTACAAGATTAAATGTGTATGCACCTCTTTCAGTTCCTATTGCTATTTCGTTTGGACTAATCATGATGATTGACCGAATCACATTTGCGTCGAATACTGAATTATTACGATGAAGTTCCTTGCGTTTACTAGTTGGATCGTAACTGAACAAACCTTCAAGGCTGCTTATCCAAAGTCTCTGTTTCGAATCCTGAATGATTCCATTCAATGAAGGAGGTTCGTTAATGTTTTTTTTAAGGTTAATAGGTCTTGCCTTAAAATTGATGGAGTCGAGTATGTATAGACCCTTATCCGTTGCAAAATAGATCATTCTGTCGGAGGCCCGATAAATTTTCCGAACACTAATGGTTGGTTTATTGAAATCGACAGCCGCAATGTGATTTCCTCTTTTATTGTAGAGGAAGGCTCCTTGCTCGTTCCCAATCCAAAAAATGTCATTTTCGCATTCCAGGATAGACTGAACGGCACCCTTAAGTGGTGTTGAGAAGCGTTTTCCGTAATTGACAATTTGTAGCCCATCGTAACTATCTAATCCCGTATCCGTTCCAATCCAGATTAACCCTTCAGAGTCTTTGTAGATGGTTCTGATGAAGTTGCTACTCAAACCAACCTCAAAATTGAGGTTTTTTACAAAAGAATTGCTTCCAAGTGATGGTAAAAAAGTAGTAAAGAAGAATAAAAGACTTAAATGAATTTTTGATGTTTTCATTTTGTGTTTTTATGAACTGCTTTTAGCAATAAATTGCAGTTGCTCGATTTCTATTCGTATCTGATGCCCATTGATTTGATTATCGTGACTTTACTCAAATAGCTCTGTGGCGATTTTCCTAAATTGAAGAGATAGAAAACCGCAATTACCGTTGATACAAAGAAATAGTGTTTGCCCATCTTTTAAGGGGGTGGTATTCATTTTTGGTAGGGGGTATATTCGTATACAGATTTGATTACTTGTATTATCTTTGCTATAAGCTACTAGAACAAATATAATCACATAATAGGAATAATAGTAATAATTGTTGTCCGGTAAAACCGGTTGCTAGTTATTTCGTCTCTATTCACAGGGTCTTTCAGCCCTGTTTTTAATGATTTTTCAAAAGTAAGCCCCCTCCCATTCTGGGAAGAGCAGATTTTGATTATTCGATTCTTTTTCCTTTATACGTGCCTTTTGCTCTTCAATCAGCTCCTGCCATGCTTTCTCCGGATTTTCAAAGAAGCTTTTGACACAGATATAACTCATTAGATGCTGCCTTACTACCGAAACCATGTTCGAGAAAGCCCATTTCCGTTGAATTTGGCTTTTGAGGATCATCAGAAGTAAGTTGGCCAGCATGACGGGCCAAATTTGTATAATGATGGCATTCTCAGTGTCGCCCAGAAAGTATTTCAGCGGATAATTCTGCTTCAATTGTTTGAACACCAGTTCGATTTGCCATCTTTTTTAATAAATCTGGGCGATATCCTCTGCCGAAAGGTCCATGTTGTTGGTGATAAACTCGAACAGACAGGCATTCGTGGAATCCCAGTAGGCAATGCGCCTGGAGACGTGCTTTTCAGCCTTGTTCTTTCCGTATGAAAGTTCAATTTGTTCATCTTTCAGGACACCTGAATCCGACTCGTCGGGTATGTCAAACTCTTTGCGCGCCTCGTAAAGGGCATTGTCTTTCAGCCGGGTCACGTACCAGATCCTCTTGAGAGTGAAAACCTCGTACTATGCGTAGTCCACATATCCCTTGTCAAACCAAAGGATGGAGTCCTGAGGCAATTCAACATCCTTGAGCAGAAGATGATCGTGTTTGGCAGCCTCCGTATAATGGATGAAACAGGGTTGGTTATCCTCCGAACGGATGATCGTATGGGCCTTGATACCACCTTTTTTCTTTCCATTGGCCGGATTACGGCCTACGCCTTTTAGAATGTCCTTAAACAGCGTAATGGTGGTCGAATCCATGATGTAAAGCCGTTTCATGTCCGTTTTGCTCAAGCAACTGTCCGCTAAACTTCCAGAGAAACGCTTGTACGTATCGTAATACGCATCAGCAAAGACCTCGGGAGTGCGACGGGCATTAGCCTCGGAAAGCGTGCTGCGCCTCACAAGATAGTCAAGCCCCAGGTGTTGAAGCCTGTGCGCATTGGATAGCAGGCCCAATACGGTCTCACGAATGGAGTTGTAGCCCTCGAAGGCGGCAAACAACATCACAACAACATTGTTTGTAGCTGGTGAATCGCTTCACGTACTTATCAGCACCCAACGCTTTGGAGCTTTTCGATATTTTTGACTTGTCTAGAAAATTTAACAGCTGAGTGAAGATCGGCTGTCCGCTAAAATTTGTACTTTTGCCCATGTCGGTTCTTTTACTTAGGTTTCGCAACCGTAAAGGTAAACCTTCAGGGGGAATTACCGAAAGGGGTTCCCCTTCCTTTTAACTTCAAGAATTATTTAACCGGACACCAGTGTTTAAAAATATAAGTTACAATGGCACGAAGGCGACAACGTCTATTATTGAAGGGTATGACGATACACGGATGATTAAAAATATTGTGTTTGAGAATCTTATGATAAACGGTCAGCTAATATGGGACAAAATGAAAAAGCCGGGATATATGCCGGCGTCCGATTTTGCCAATATCTATGTAGGACCTCACGTGGAAGAAATAACATTTCTTTCGGTACCCGAATCACTTCCGAAGGGTAAGTGAGACAAATTTCCTATCTATTTTACATTAGAAAAATAGTTACACATGAAACGTATTTTATTATTATTCATTCTTGTAGTCGGATATTCACTCCATTGCTTTTCACAGAATTATATCAAACGTCAGGAGATACCCGTCAATCCTTTCGGCCACGCGTTGGTTCCCGATATGATTGCCGATGCCAGTATTCAGCTTATTGGCGATACATTCTATTGTTACGCAACCACCGACGGATACGATCAGGGTTTGAATACGTCTGGGCCTCCGGTGGTTTGGAAATCAAAAGATTTTGTGAACTGGTGTTTTGTCGGAACCTGCTTCCCTTCGGCGGTCAAACAAAAATACTGGGCACCGAGCAAAGCGGTTAAAGCCAACGGAAAATATTATATTTATCCAACTATCAATGGGTTCATGTATCCGGCCGTTGCCAGTTCTCCCGATGGACCGTTTAATATTGCAGTTGGCCGGGATACATTGTACACGCCCTATACATCAGCAACTTTATTGAAAACGAAAGACGGAAAACCGCCATACGGAATTGACGCTGAAATTTTTATCGATGACGACGGGCAGGCGTATGTCTATTGGCAATGGCGTCACACGGCCAAATTGCAGGCCGATATGGTCACTGTCGATACAAATGTAGTAACTGTTAAAACACCGCAAACTGCCTATTCAGAAGGGCCTATCTTTTTCAAACGCAAGGGTGTCTATTACTACCTCTACACAATTGGCGGTGGCGAAAAATATCAATATGCCTATGTTATGGGCAAACAATCGCCCCTCGGGCCGTTTGAGGCTCCCGCGGGCAGCAATATCATATCAACCACTAATTATGACCGGGAGATCTATGGTCCGGGACACGGTTCCGTGTTCAATGTGCCCGGTACCGACGACTACTATTTCGCTTTTCTTGAGTTCGGACGCGGAAGCACTAATCGCCAGACGTATGTCAACAAGCTGGAATTCAATGAGGACGGCTCCATCCGGCCTGTCGATATTACCATGATTGGGGTAGGGGCGCTGAAAAAGACTAAAACAAACCGGAAACTACCCGTTGTAAACTCGTACGCATCAAGTATCCGTGCCGTTTTGAAGATCAAGCACGAAGGTGACTCGCTGTTTCATCGCACCGAAGCGTTTGTGCCCTATTTCGCTTTTGATGGTGCGAACGGGTCGAGATGGATGCCGACTTCGCAAGACAGCGTCGGTTGGCTCGTTGCCGATCTGGGGAATATAGTCTCGGTAAAACGCAGCGAAATCTATTTCGTCCGCCCCACAGCCGGGCATGCGTATCAACTGGATTATTCGGTTGACGGGACAAACTGGAAATTGTGCGATGGACACGATGACCTGAGAATGGAGTCGCCACATACTGACAATCTGAAAATCAAAGCCCGTTATTTGCGGATAATAATTACCAAGGGAGTGAAGGGCGTTTGGGAGTGGAATCTTTATTAATTTGCTATGAGAATTTTTAAAATACTTTTTGTCCTAATCAGTTGCCAGTTATTGTCTCCTTCGCTTTTTGCCCAGTTTAGCGAGAAATGGGGCGATCAGGGCGATGGCTCTTATGTCAACCCGATTATTCCAGGCGATATCAGCGATATTGACGCTATCCGTGTGGGCAATGATTTTTACTCTATTTCTTCCACTATGCAGTTTTCGCCCGGCATGGTAGTGCTTCATTCCAAAGATTTGGTCAATTGGAATATTATCGGACATGTGGCGAATGACCTTACGCGTATTAGTCCCTCGATGAATTGGAATCGAATGAATTGCTACGGGAAAGGAATCTGGGCTGGTTCTATTCGTTATTATAAAAATAAGTTCTGGGTTTATTTCTGTACGCCTGATGATGGGTTTTTTATGAGTTCGGCTACCGATCCCGCCGGGCCGTGGGAACCGCTACACCAGCTTTGGAATGTGAAGGAGTGGGACGATTGTTGTTCCTTTTGTGATGACGATGGGCAACTCTATTTTATTGCGACAAACTTTGGGTTAGATGTTAAGAATAACAAACACTACAACATTCATTTATTTCAAATGAATTCTGATGGTAAAAGTCTGGTGATGGAATCCGACACCATAATTTATCAAGCAAAAGGGAGTGAAGCGAATAAACTCTATAAGATCAATGGGTTGTATTATCATTTTTTTAGTCAGGTAAAGGACGAGGGACGCGTTATCATGATGCAGCGCTCAAAAAGTCTTTACGGTCCCTACGAGGTCAAACAGTTGAACCATGTCAATAGTCCGAAAGATAAGGAACCTAATCAGGGCGGCCTGATCCGGTTGGTAGATGGTAGTTGGTGGTTTTTTACGCATCACGGCTCTGGGGATTGGGAAGGTCGTGTGGCCAGTCTGCTTCCCGTCAATTGGGTGGACGGATGGCCGATTATCGGCGAAGTAGGCAAAGACACTATTGGTAATATGGTGTGGAAAGCTCCAAAGCCGATCATACTTAGTAATTCCATGATCAAATTTCAAACCGACGACGATTTTTCGTCCGGGATCTTGCTTCCCCAATGGGAGTGGAATTATCAGCCAAGGGCAGAGAAATGGTCGTTGACCGAAAAAAAAGGTTTTTTGCGTTTACATGCCTTTCGCCCCATTCGACCGGAAGAGGGCAAAAATATTCTGCTGCGGGCAGGAAATACCCTTACGCAACGAAGTCTGAGAACACGCGAAAATATGGTAACAGTGAAATTTGATATAAGTGGAATGGCCGACGGTCAAACAGTCGGACTAACCCACTTCTCAACCGTATCTTTCAGTTGGCTGGGTATCAAACAGGAAAATGGGATTAGAAAATTGATGTATAATCAAAACAATGATGAATACTCGGGCGTGGTATTAAGCGGAAAAAATATTTGGATTCGTTCAAGTTGGGGCATTGATGGTGTTAATGGCTATTTCTACAGCCTTGATGGAAAGAAGTTTATTACGTGCCAAGGAAAGTCTCAATTGACATGGGGCAGTTACCGTGGCGATCGAATTGGAATTTTTAATTTCAATACCCAGGCGGATGAAGGATTTGTAGATGTGGATTTCTTTCAATATCACTATTCCAGATAGCAACTCCAAACTGCTATTCTGTTAATATAATATTGTTTATGGTTTTTGTCTAACTAGCGCTTTCCCTTAGAAGATGCTGAAATCGTGATATTATCAAAAGTTGTAGTATTTAGCTCGGTTTTACTTGAACAAACGGATAATCCTAGATAGTAACTATTGCCCATATTTACCGTAATTGAGCCGACCTGAATCCAGGTAATGCCATCCGACGATTCATAGGCGGTAAATAAGTTTCCAACACGTTGAAGTCTAAACCATGCCGGCAGCCAGGTATAATCGTTTCCACCGACCCAACTCATTGATCCTCCTGATGTTGATCGTGTTCCAAAACCTGCCTGTCTTCTCCCTATATCGCCCAGTTTCATGACCACTGTTTTTGAATCCGGAGCAAGAGACTCACGCATCATAATCCCTGTTTTACTTAAAGGTCCGCTATAATCGGAAATACGTGCAGAAATCGTTACATCTCCAACCACTTTCTTATACGTATAGTTAAATCCGTCATTTCTACCTGATATACCAACACCTGAACCGGACACAATAAAAGTACCGCCATTTACATTCGCGTAGATTGCACCCCCCTTAGCACTTATATCACCGATATCCTGACATTCCCAACCGGCTGGCAATAATCCTGCATTCTGGGGAACAACCCTTACCTGATTTGAATTTCCGCTTGTACCAGACTGGTTATTCGCAGAAACTACATAAAAGTATGTCGCGCCATTTGAAATGGTCGCATCTGTATATTCACAAGCTGTGCTCTCTATTCCGGAATAAATAGTAGCATAAGGACCTTCGCTTGTTGTTGCACGCAATACATTGTATCCCTGGGCTGCAAGTCCACTGGTTGTCCATTTCAGAAACACCTTTCCTACTCCGGGGGTTGCTATCAGATTCGTTGGAATAGGTGGTATTGGCGAAGGTGGATAAGGAGAACTGGCTGCATTCAAGGTGAATGTCAAAGTACCATAACCAAAATGATCCGAGCTTCCATGTTCCGGCCTTACTAGTTGTGCCATAGCCGTAACGTAAGGTGCATCGAGATGTTTTTTCACCACATAGTGGTTATAAATCATTTCCCATAGTGGTCTATCATCCAATCTTCCTCTACCGTTTATCGACGGCCAACTTTGGTTGGCTGCCTGACAATTATTGTATGCGACAAAAGGAACCGGTTGCCAAAGATTGTATTTGGCGACATATTCAGCTCCTGCCAACAAACGATTGTTACTATAACCATACAGATCCATACCTTGATTCCATGCCACCTGACATAGTGCAGCCATCATACCTACAGCTAACTGGGCATGCTCCTGATCGCGGTTGCTTTCCTGCCATTGCCCCAAAGTCGGAGAATGCATGTGGCATACAGCATTCATAATGCTGCCCATTCCCGCTCCATTTTTGAAATACTCAACTCCTTCGTTATATATTGTTGTGTCATCGCATAATACGCCAATGGAAATCAATGCTGACATATTGCAAATATCCCAGTTTGACCAATAATTACTGATACAAGTTCCATTGTGATTTTCCAAAAAACCGTGGCAGACCGGATACCAATACTTGAGCATCATACTCTTAAATCGGGCAAAGTCATCCGGTGCCCATCTGTCAGAAATCCGTAATAGCTCACCTACCATGGCAAATTCAGAGATTGGAATCCCACTTAATCCGGGTATGTCCGTTCCTGTTGGTTTTTGGTTTACTGTAGAAGACCATGCATTACAAATTCTGATAGCACAATCTGCATAACTGATGTCTCCGGAAATATACCAACGAATAGCATTCAGATATGCTGCGTGGGCATCTGCTGATGCCCGTTGCCTGCTAACTCCCATATTTGCTTGAGGTGTTGCCTTGTAGGTGTTTTGAGCCTGTGGGTCAACGATAAGTTTATTCCAGCTATCTATCAAGGGATGAGCGCCTTCTGCTACTTTCGTTTTCATTCTATCGAGGTCTGTCATAGTATGCAAACCTCCGGGATGAATAAAACCTGTTGCGGTCATTTTTATACAAGATCCCCAGATCAACAATGAAAATGTAATAAAAAGAATCTTAATAGTCTTTTTCAAAGGTTGTATCATAATACGTTTCGAGCTGATTTTTCGAATTATAGGGAAACTATAAACGCGCAACAAAGCCTCCACCCGGCACTAATTTGATGGTCAATGTATCTTTCGGCGAGACAACTTTTTCTTGTCGATCGATACTGGTATTGGTGAGTTTATCATCGTATATCAGTGTTGCACGAGTAGATTTCTTGAGGAAATCCAATGGGATTTTTATTTCCCGTTCGGTAGCACCATTCATCACACCAATCCACCACGTATTGCCTTTGCGGCGTGCATAAGCCACAACTTCGCCAATGCTTGTGCATGGCAATACTTTTGTTTCGTCCCAAACAGTGGGTATTGTTTGAAATAAATCGAGCATGGGGCTTTGGAGGTAGAACTTATATTGGTCTGTAAAATGTGTAATAGGTGAAAGATAAACGATGGCCTGTGCAAACTCATGTGCCCAAGTAAATTTTTGGGTAATCAATTGCTCGGGGTCTAATATAACCGGTGTAATATCGGCTGCACCTGCCATTAAGCGGGTAAAAGGCAGGCATACATCTTGTTCAAATGGAGCCACGCGTCTGTATCTTGACATATGATATTCATTGCCACGGACAGCTTCGCGTGTAATGTCCATGGGGTAGGTACGACGTAAGCCTGTCGGCTTAACACTACCATGAAAATTCAGGAGTAACTTCAAGTCTGCACAGTCCTGAGTGGAACCCATATACCATTGCATGATATCAGCAGTCGCATCGGGAATAAAGTCGATTTTGATGCCAACGGCTCCAAGCGCTTTTATCTTTTCTAAATACGCACGACGTCTGCCTGCTTCACGCATTTCTTTGGAATCGACCCAAACTATTGATTTAACGCCTACACTTTTTCCATATGCAATTACTTCAGCCAGCAATGCCCATTGGTCTTTGTCGTCTTTATGCCAATAACGCCAACCATCATCAACCAGATAGTATTCCCATTTCAATTTTGCTGCGGCATCGTACCAATTTTTCTGATCTTCGTAAACAGGACTGCCTACACTCCACCATTGCCACAAGCAACGTCCGGGTTGCACCCACGAAAAATCTGTTCCTTTAGCAGGAGCAGGGCAAAGGTTCATCAACAAGTCGGAATTTACCAATTCGGTTAAATTTTTCGTAACCATAGTTGTACGCCACGGTGATACCGATTGTCCGTGGTAAGTGCCATCTAAAACCGAAGAGTTATCGACTGTCCCTTTTATGATATTCCAACCTTGTCTTGCAATAGGGAAATTGGCTTTTAACTGATTACCGTTGCGCACAAAAGCCATATCGGAAAAGGTTTCGCAGTCGGCTTCGGAAATGGAAAGAAAACGCCCTGCTACTTCAATCGTAAGTGGCCCCATCACAGGTTTATCCTGCGGGATATCGTCTAATGCTGTGGCATGGCTCAGTTCCTCATAGCATTGGCTAAAACCGGACCACGCCACTTTTGTTGTATTTGCTGGAAGATTCCACGAGGTAGATTCACAATTTATATATTTTGAACCTTCGGGTATGGTATAACGTATGGCAACCCCGTCGTTGTAAACGCGCACTATAAGATTAAACGCTTTGCCCGATGTTACAATTGGTATGGCCACTTCTTTGGCACGATTGTGGGCTGTAGTATGGTTCCCGAGAATGGAATAAGTCTCATCAATCTCACTCATAGTGGGCTGGGAAGTGAATTTTGCACCTTTGCCTAAATCAATGCTGTCTATCGTTATTCCCAAAGGAGATGTTTCAAGCACTTGTATGCCGCCCGATTTGACCGAGTATGAAAGTCGCCCTTCGGTAGTTATAGTTACCAAAGCTGAAAGTTGTTTGTCGGGGCTGTTGATTATAATACCCTTTTCGGCCAAGGCCAAATTGATCCCGGCGAATAAAAATAATGATGTAACGATGGCTTTTGAAATTCTGTTCATTTTATTTCTTTTTTGGTTGTTATTCAAAGTGTTATGGCTAGCTATTCCAGCAATTTTCGAATGCTATCTTCATCTGCGTTCTCCGTATAGTAAATAATGAATTCCTTGGGAGACATTCCAAAAAAATCATGGAAATTGTATGAGAAGTACGAATGGCTGGAAAAACCGACTTTATAAGCTACTTCAGAAATATTGATCTTATTATTCACCAATAAATAGGCGGCTTGTTTCAATCGGATGGATTTGATAAGGCTGCTTGGAGACATGCCAAGAATTTCCTTTAACTTACGGTTTAAATGCACCCTGCTGAATCCAACATTCTTGCTGAGTTCTTCAACGCTCATGTCGCTGTCTTCCAAATGTTCTTTGATATAATCAATCACTTTCTTGACCAATTTATCATCGGCGGAGTCTATGGCGATAGCATCGTAGTTATAGCCCATATCGGTCCGGTGAATTTTGTTCTTGATTTTTTCCCGAACTCGAATTGCCTGACCAATAGCCCCTTTCAATAAAAGGATGTTGAACGGTTTGGTTAGAAAACGATCGGCATGCAATTGCATACTTTGCATTTGTATGTTTTCAGAACCTTCTGATGTCAAAATGATAACAGGGATGGAATCCGTTTCCGGATTGCTTTTGATACGCTGACAAAGTTCGAGCCCATTGCCGTCTGGCATGAGATAGTCGGTTACAACGACATCTGGATGAACGCTCAAAAGTTGCTTCCATGCTTTGTTTCCACTGTTACTAATTAGGATGTTGTAATCAACGAGTTCCTTTTTTAGAAAATGGCAAAAATCTTCATCATCATCCACAACCAGGATGGTGTATTTATTTTTGGGTTCTTTTTCTTCCGTTTC